>Ga0326512_10000765_pt1 | contig 27119 bp, 48 predicted proteins | sample 1_2617_0518_D_FD_203652 | JGI IMG/M metagenome (GOLD analysis project Ga0326512, IMG submission 203652) | Bovine rumen microbial communities from UC Davis, California, United States - 1_2617_0518 | ecosystem: Host-associated > Mammals > Digestive system > Stomach > Rumen | place: USA...
CGCGCACCGCGGCCCATGCGGGCAGCTCTGCGCCGTCCAGCTCTACGCTGCCCGTCTGTCGGTACTTGCCGCGCCAGCTCTCGGCGAGGCTGTAGGACGTGACGCCCTCGAGCGGCCCGAGGTCGTCAAGCGTGCGGCTGTCAACCAGATAGAATTCCGGGCGCACAATGAGGCCCGACGCGTGCCAGTCAATCACTCGACGACCTCCAAATCTGCCGCGATCTCGAGCCACCCGGGCGCGTCCGACGCGTCGAGCGTGTAGGACGTGAGGGCGACCGTGTAGCGCTCGCCGCCGGGCAGGCGTAGGAGCCAATCGCCCGGCGCCTCGAGCTGCGCCCACACCGACGGGCCGGCCTCCTCGAGGTATCCGCCGGTTGCACCCGGCGCGGGCGTGAGGCCCTCGACCTGCAGAGAGAACTCCCCGCCGACGCCGTAGCGGCTGCGGGGCCGCGTGGCCCCCGCGGGCTTGAACGTCTCGACATTCTGCGAGAACCTGCGGCGCACGCCGGGGCCGGCGTTGTATCGAATGTATACGTTCTCGCCCGTCGCGGCGCTGCGCAGGCCTATGACGCCATGCGACGGCACGCGCACTGACGCGCTGGCCGTGCGCCACAAGGCGCCCGACACGACCGCGGCCGTGATAGTCACATCGACGTCGTACGGGGGCGCCTCGACCCATCCGCGCCACGCGCCGCCCGAAAGCCCGAGCGGCACAAGGACGCGCGAAGGCACGCCGCGCGCGTCGGTCCAATGCGCCCACGCCGCGGCGCTGTCCCACGTGCCGCCCGTGACGCTAACGGCCAGGTCGCCGTCGTCCGTGACGGTCGCCGTAACAGTCGGCGCGTCGATGCCAGGCGCGTCTTCGTGCGCCGTGATTGGAATGTCGTAGACGCGTGCGAGCGCCGGCGCCGTGGCGGCGTCGTACTTCTCCGCCTCGCAGTCGAACGCATACAGATTGCCTGAGAAGTCGGCGAAGGCGCCGTCTCGGGTGACTAGCTGCAGCGTCTCGACGTATATATGGCCGTCCTGATCCGCAACGCCCGGCGCGGTAAATGAGACTTCCGTCTCGCCCGCGGGTACCTGCGCCGTAGCACCGGCCCATTTGGGCGTGAGGTTCCAATGCGGCCCGAGGCTGCGCCCGTGCACGTCGTCCATGCAATAGCGCGGCCCCGAGAGCGTCAGCGCAGACGCCCCGCGCGACCAATTAGAGCGCGCGTAAACGGCCAGCGTGCCGTCCGGGCGGTATTCCGCCCACGACTCGGCAACGGGCCTGTAAACGGCCCTCAATGTCTGATAGGCCCAATCCCCGCACGTATTCGACGGCTCGTCGAACACGCGGGCGCGCACCTGCACTTCATGTGCGTCGTAGGTCGCCCACTCATACGCGTACGTGAACGAACGGCCCATGTACATAATCTTGTTGCCGCTTTTGGCGGTCTCACTCTTTACGTCGTCGTCGGCGCTCGAGTCGTCCCACGCGCTCCAGTCGGTCCACACCTCGCCGGCGCCGAGGCGCCCGGACGCGGCCGCGGCTAGGCTGTAGCGGCTGCGCGTGCGCGTCTGCACCTGAAACGTGTAGTGCTGCGACGTGAACGCAATACGCAGGCCGCTGGAGCCGCCCGACGGGATGCCGAGAACAGCGCTCCCGCCGTTGTTCCAACGGATGTTTGACGGCGTGACATAGCCGCTTCTGTACTCTGCCATGCTCGCCCCCTATCATCCCATGGCGCCGAGCCGCGCCAGCTCCTGCATGAACGAATAGAACAGGCTTTCGACGGCCTGCGAGTCGTTGACCCGTGCGCCGTCGACGTAAATGTTTGTCTGACCCGGCCCGCCCATTGCGGCCTTTACGGCCTCGCCGAACGGCTGCAGTCTCGAGGGCGACAACGGGACCAGCGCCTCCGGGCCGGCCTCGCCGAAAACGCCGAGTGTCGCGCCGTTGACGATGCCGCCGCGTGCATAGAAGCTGATCTGCGGCAGTTGGCCCGAGGTCAACCAATCGACCGGGTTCATGGAGCCTTCGAAGTGCAGGCTTGGCAGATGGATGCCCGAAAACGCCGCGCCAATGTCTGAGGCGATGCCCGAGAAAAACCCAATGATCTGCGAGGGGATGTTAGCGAAGTACGAAACGACCCCGTCAAACGTCGATTGAATGGACGACGCAGCCGACGAAAACGCGTTAGTTATGTCGGCCTGCAGCTGCGTGAAGAACGCCATGATCTGCGCCGGCGCGGCGATGATTGCGCCGACCAGCTGCCCCACGGCGCCCAGCAGGCTGATGACCGCCGAGGCCACGCCCGCGATAAAGGCGATGACGCCCGACCCGACCAGCGAGAACACGAACGGCAGCACTTCGCCTAGCAGCACCGAGGCGATCTGCCCGACGACCTCGCCGAGTATCTGCAATTGCGGCGCGAACTGCTCGACGACCTCGCCGACCGCGCCGAGGGCCACGGACGCCGACTCCCCGACGGCCGCGAACGCCTCGCCCCATGCCGTCGTGATGCCTGCGAGGGCCTCGCCCGCGGGGCCTCCGTCGATTTGCGAGAACACACTCGCGAAAATCTCAGAGAGCAGGTCTGGAAGCGCCGCCATGGCGTCGGCCACAAGGCCCGGCAGCGTCGAGACGATGCCGACGATGATCCGGCCCATAGCCGGGCCGACGTTGCGCGCCGCGGCCTCGAAGGACTCGACAAGCTGCTCCGTAACCGCGCCCATGTCGGCGTCGGGCTTGCCTAGCTCTGCGAGCCAGTTTGCCCACGACGCCCGCAGCGCGTTGACGCTGCCCTCTACCGTCGAGAGCGCCTCCTCCGACGTCTTGCCCATAATCCCCATAGACTGCTGGATTATATGCACCGCTGTATAGACGTCGGCGAGGTTTGAAATGTCGTAGTGAACGCCCGTTATGCTTTCAGCAGTAGCCAGGAGGCGTTCCATCTCTGATCTAGTACCACCATAGCCCAACTTGCATGTTGTTATCTCTGCTTTGACCTGTCGGGGTATAGCAGAAGTTCAGACTGTCGCACGGCCTTGCGAAAAGGCCCCGGCCCGCTCAGTCGTTCACGCTGCCCGGCTTTCGCCTGCTTGCGCCCTGTCGCCCCCCCGCGGGGCTTCCAAGTCAATAAGGGCCGGTTCGCGTCTGCGGTTTATGGATTATGCCGCAGCGCCCCCAATGTCGTTAAGGTTGTCAAGCATGGTGTAATTCTGTTTTGCAAAGCCCTGATACGCGCGCGTAACGTCGCCGATGTCGCCGCCAAACGTGTTGATATTGTCCGACATATCGATGATTGCCATGTTTGCGACCTCGGCGGCGCGGGCCGTGTCACCCCCCAGCGAGCTGATGAGCGATGAGCTAAAGCCCGTGACGTTTTCCATGTACTGGTTTGCGCTCATGCCTGCCGTTTGAAACGCGGCCGCGGCGTCGTCTAGGACCTGCGTCGCGCTGTCGCCGAAAAGCTTTTGCACGCCGCCCTCGAGCTGCTCGAAGCTCGAGAACCCGGCGAGGGCGTCGCCGAGGATGGACCCCAGCGCGTCCGCGCCTGCGCGCGCGCCGGCCATGATCGCGCCTGAGATGATGTTGCCGATTGCAACGGCCTTGGCGCTCAGTCCGCCCTCCATGCCCGCGCCCGCTGCGGCGCCGCCGGCCTTGCCGCCAGCCTCGCCAGCCTTGCGCAACGCGTCGTTGATGCTTTTTGTGTAATCCCCCTCTAGTTGCGGGATCACCTGTAGATAGGCTGTGCCAATCTTGTAGTTATCTGCCACGGCCTCACCCCGCTTCTTGCGGCGCCGCTGCGGTGCGCGGCCGGCTTAGGTAGTCCATAAGCTCCGCCGCGTCCATCTCGACGCCGACGTTCGTCTGTTCGTCTTGTTTCGGCTGTATCGCCCTCGGGCCTATCCAGCCATGGCCCTCCTTGCCGAAAACGCGCAGCAATATGTTTGCGACGTAGGCCGTGACTGTCGCCTCCAGCGTCCATGCGCTGTCCGGCTCGACGGTCGCCCAAAGGCGCGCGCCGCGCGGCAGGCCGGCCACAAGCGCGGCGACGTGCGCAGCGCTGTGACGGCCCGCCATGGCGGCGTCAATGTCAATGCCGTAATACTGCTGCAAATCGGCCCGGAGGGCGTCGGGGTAGAGCGCCAACGCGGCGCCGAGGGCTAATATTTTTTTTCGCCTGCAGCCTCGAGCGCCGCACGCGCGAACTCGAGCACGTCGGCGACCTGCGCGGCGTCGTCGCCGCCCATGGCCTCAACCGCGTCGGCGAGGGCGTCGCCCAGCACGTACTCAAAGAATTCAATCAGGTACGGCAGGCGCTCGCCGTCGCTCATGCGCGGGTCTTGCATCGCGGCCACAAGCTTAGCGGCCTTCCATGTCTGCAGGCGGTCCATATGGACCGGCACTTCCACACCCTCGACCTCGACCCGTTTAATGTTCTCGGCGGGCGCGATCTCTGCCGCGCCGCCGTCGGGCCACTCCTCGGCGGGGTCGATGTGAATCATGCCGCCGGATTTGACGAACTGCAGAAGCTCGTCTCTGCTCATCGCGTCGATGTTGTACACCCTGCCCCCTTATTCATTAGGCCGCTACGAATGCGTAGTAATCGCGCATCGTGACGCCGTTCTCGTCTGCGATGCAGACGAACGTCGTAGAGCGGCCGCTGGCCTCCGTGCCGTTGTATGTAGCCGTGTCGCGCGTCTCGGGCTGCGTCATGCACACGCAGCGGCGCAGGATGCCCGGACGCTCGACCATCTCGATAACCGTAGGCTTCGGCGTGACGGCGCGCGGGCCGTGCTTGACCACGAAGGAGCCGGTCTCCGCGTCCGTGATTTCCACGGCGTCGTCGCCGTAGATGAAACGAAACGCCTCGACGGCGATCTGAATCGGCTTAATCGTGATTTCTTCCTTGTATTCTGCCTGCGAGGTGTAAACCACCGCCTGGCCCTCATATGCCCGGATGTCCGTCGAGCTAGACGACTCGGAATTGGTCCAGCCGTCTGAAGACGTGTAACCGATGCACTGATACGCCTCGGGCAGTGCCGTAACCGCGTCAGTCGGGAGCGCCGTGCCGGCCGGGGCCGTGAAGATTGCGCCCGTGACCTTGCCGGCGGCGACTCCAACGCGCGACGCGTCAAGTGTTGCCATAGTCCCTCCTTACCTGCCGCTAATCCGTGAGGATGCAAGCGGCCGTTACTGCGATTTGATAGCGCGGGCGCCGGCTGTCGGGATCGGGGAAGGGATACGGCCCCGAGTCGATTTCAAGCGCCGAGAACCCGCGCGGGGGCGCGGTTATGAGTAGCGCCGTGCGGAGGTCCGTCGCGGCCTGCAACGCCTGCGCCGAAGTGGGCGCCCACACCTGCAGCGCGAACTCCGGGCGGTCTACGAGATCATAGACGCCGCCCCCCGTGCGCTCGACCGTGACGAAAACGCCCGCGGCGTCGTCGCGCATGTACTGCGCGGCGTCGTACCCGCGCGCCTTGAGCCACGCGACGAACGCGGCCTCCGGGCTGTAGCTCATGGCCCGCCCCCTTTGCTTTTAAGTAGGATATTCGTCTTAGAGTTGAACAGCGCGGCCGCGTAGTTCCGGGGCCACACAAGGCCCACGGCGCCGCGCCTGCCCTTGCGTGCGTCGGCGTCGAATTTGGGTATCCTTCCGCCGACCCAGCGGCCGTCCTTTTTCCATTGCTTAGTATGGAAGCCCGCGCCCGCGGCCTCTGCCGCGTCGGCTATCGACCGCGCGCGGGCGCCCACAAGCTCGACGGCCTCGGGGCTGTTTAGAACGGCCTTGATGCCCGCCCTGTCGGGCTTGAACGTCACTTTAACCATCGACGGCCACGCATTCCGCGGCCCTGTTCCACTGGCCCGGCGTCAAATCCGGGTCGTATGGCGTCGGGTCGCCGACGACGCGCACAGCCGCCGGCCATGGGGCCGGCAGCTGCAGCACGCAGCCCGTCAGGGGCTTGTCGTACGTCTTGGGGAAGTGCACGACGACCGACACGCGCACGCCCTCGGGCCGGTCCGCGCCGAGGTCTTCGGTCGTGGGCGATGAGATCAGGGCGCCGGCCACGGTCTCGACCTCCCACCGCTGCGTTATTGGTGCGCCTAGCTCATCCACACCGGAGCGGATAGGGCGCAGCACCGTGACGGTGCGATTCGATTTCAGAAGCACCGGCCTGCACCCCCTCGCCCGATGCGCGGCGACACGTCGGCGCCAATCTGAAAGACTGACGCGCCGGCGATGCCCAACAGGCGGCGCTCCGCCGCCGTCAGGAAGCTGTCGCCGTACGGATTCGAGAAGCTGTAGGAGACCGAGTAGCCCCCCGCGGCCTGCGTCGCCTGAGAGACGCCGTACGGCGTCTCCTCGCCCTCGTCGTAGGCCTGCAGCGCCCTATGGGCGACCTGACGGCACACGCGCATCAATCTGTCGGCGTAGTCGTCGCCGGCGTCCTGCCAATCGATGCCGCGCGCCTCGAGCTGCGCCGAGATCAGGGCCGTAGCGTCTGCGAGGCACTCGGCGACCGGCGCGCCGGCCGGCGGCTCGCCGTAGCGCGCAGAGTACTGCGCTTCGGTAGCGAACGGCTCCATATGGCGCCCCTTTAGGCCGTGGCGCCGCCGATGCGCGCGAACGCGCCGGCCTTGACCATGAACGCGACCTGTGCCTCCACAAGGATGCCGATCATGTTCTGCTGGAAAAGGTTAATCTTCTCGCCCTGCCACTCGATAGTGGCCTCCTCGGCGATCTTGAGGGTGATGTCATCGACGACGCCCAGGCGCGACTTGTTCCAATCGCCGACGATTGCGACGGGCGAGGTCGCGCCGGTGCCGAGGAGTTCGGACTTGCGGACCTCGGCGCCGAAAACGCGGCCGATGCCGTCGGCGCCGGTGCCGAACACCGGGCGGCCGTCCTGCGCCGTCATGGTCGTAACCTGCATGTTGAACAGCGGGGAGCCGACAACGGCGTTAGGAACTGCGCCATTCTGCGCGGTAGCCATGAACGCTGCCGTCAGGGCCTCATAGAGCGCCGTATCACCCGTGCCAACCGTGACGTGTTCGGCATAATCGCCGGCGTTGAACGTGGCGAAGCCGTCGAGCGTCTGGACAGAGTTAAAGGCGAAGTTATCGACGCCGAGGCCGATAGTGCCGGCGGCGTTGGCGATAAGCTCGTCATAAAGGCGCGGCAGGTTGTAGCGGTACTCCGCCGACACGGGGATGATCTGCGCGAACTTGTAGGCGCGGGCGCGAACGAAAGAATTACCGCCGGCAACGGGCTTGACGCCGCCCTCGCCGGGCAGGTTGCTTTCCTCGATGGACGTGGTAACGGGCTGCGCAGGCTCGAGGCCAAGACTAAAAGTCATGAGCGTGTCGCCGACGCCGACGCGGGTAGTCGGTGCGAGTGCGGCAACCTGCGACTGTGCGAGGGCCTCGCCCAGAAGCTCATCTTTGACGGCAACGGGGATGTTTTCAAGAATAACCGGCATTACTGCCTCCTATCATCGGTTGTATTGCTCTGTGATCCATGACGCGAACGCGTCGCGGTTTGACGGCGCGGCGCCGTCGTTCCTGAAAATTCGGGAAGGCTCGACGCCCGGGGCGCCCGCGGGCCTCGCGTCCTCGGCGTATGCCGCTGCAAACGCCTCCATGGCCTCACGGTTCGCGCAAAACTCGAGCAAATGCGCCGGCACGCCATGGGCCTTTGCGACCTCGGCGGCGTCTGCGGCCTTCTGCTCTCGGGCCTTGTATGCCGAAAGCTCCGCCTCCATGGCCTGCAGTCTCTCGGTAACGTCCTGCATCTCTGACACGTGCGCCTCCTCCTTTGCGGCCAATGCGTCAAGCTCCTTCTTGTTGGCCTTTGCGCGGCCTTCCCACTTGCGGGCCTCTGCCTGCCAATCCGTGCCGCCGTCCCCCTGCGGGTCCGTGGCGCCTGTTACGTCCTTGCCCTTTTCGGGGTCGGCCGTGGCGGGCGTCGGGTCGTGCTTGTCCTTCGCGGGGTCCATTAGTCCCCCCTCCTGCCCCTTTGCGGGGCGTCTTTGCGCGCGCCTTTGCGGGCGCGCCCCACGCCAATAAAAAAGGCCCCTTTGCGGGGGCCTCGTTTACTGCTTTTCGTCATGCGTCCGCGCGTATTCCGCGCGGTGCTGCGCTCTGATTTTGTCGCCGTCCTGCTCGTAGTCCTGACGCCTTAGCGCGTTCTGTATCTCGACCCAATGGCCGGCCGACAGCTCCTCCGTATAGGCGTTTAGGCCCAAAGTCGCGGCCGCGTCCGCCATGCGCTTCCTATACGGCGCGGCGCTGTAGCCCTCGAGCGTCACGCCGTCGGCCACGATCATCAACTCGCACCGGCAATTGGGATGCACATGTGCGGAGTAGTCCATGACGCGCGATTTCTGCGCGCGCTGCATGCCGCGGCCGGCCAGCATGGTGCAGAAGGCGCACGGGCGCGCGTCGCCGGGGACCCACGCGACACGGCAGCGCACAGGCCTATAGTTCCGCTGCTCCGCCGTCGCGGTCGATTTGGCTATTACGCCGGCCTGCTGCATATATGCGCGCTGCTTCACCGCGGCCTCCGTGGCCGCGCCAATGGCGCGCCCCGCGGCCTCTGCGGCGTCGGGATGCGCGCGGGCCTTTGCGACGTTGTAACGGGCCTTTGACTCGAGCGCGTCGCGGTCCGGTGGCTGCACCTCTGCGAGCGCCTCTGCTGCGGCGTCGCGCACGGCCTGCGCGGCCTGCCCGTCGCCCAGCGCGTCGAGCTGCGAGGCGAGGAACTCCGCCATGGCCTGCGCCATTGCGTCGCCGTACGCCTCGACCTGCAGCGCCATTGCCTCCGCCATGATCTGCGCCGCGGCGTCTACCGTAGAAGCCGCGTCGAGCGTCGACCACAGCGCCTCCACCGGCGCCGCGGCCTGCGTTTGGCACGCGTGCATTAGGCGCATGTATTGCGCGGCCTGCGCGCGGCTTATGCTAGGCATTCTGGCCCGTTAGGTCGATGCCCTGCAAGATGCTGACGGCCTGCGCGCGCGCCCGCTCTGCCTTGATGCGCTCGACGATGTCCTCCGAGAAGCCCAGCTGCTCTAGGAAAACGTCAGTCGATGCGAGGCCCGGCACGACGGCCGCAACCTTTGTAAGCGCGTCGCCCGCCGCGGCTAGGCTCGGCATGTCAGGCGCACGGAACACGGGCATGATAGCGGCCTCCGCCTCTGTCAGCTCTGTTACGGGCTTGCCCATCTCGGCGGCTACCGCCATGCGAAGCACCGTTTTGAGCGTCTCGCGGTTGCCGTCGTTCAAATCCTCGGCGTCAATGAGCAGGGCCTCCGTGGCCGCGCGTATCGCGTCGCCCGACGCGGGCTGGTCGTGAATCACGCCCAACTCGGATACGGGGATATTCGTCTCCATGCTGAAACGCTCGGCGAGCAGTCGGAAATAGTCAACCGTCTGTTGCATGCTGCCCTGCGCCAACTGCCCGAACTGCGGGGCGTCGCCCGTCACGCCGTCGCGCGTGATCGCAAACAGATTGCCGATATAGGCCTGCCATTTGGTCTCTGTGTCAAATTGGTTGCGGTCCACACCCAATATGTACTTCTGCGGCGCGACTGAGAACTGGTAGGCAATATCCCCGCCGAGGGCTACTCGCGTGGCGCTGTCAGTCAGCGACATTACGGCGCGTGAGATTCGCGACTGCCCAAAGGGCTTGTTATCCGTCGGGCGGTAGGTGAACGCATCCATAGCGCACCTGCCCAGCGTCGTAGGCTCCCACGCGTAGGAATAGACGCCGCCGGGCTGCAGCTCGAAGCGCGCGCGGCCGTCGTCCGTGAACAGCGACATACTGACGGGCATGCGGCCCTTGTCGTCCAGCCTGTGAATCGCCAGCCCCGCGACGACGCGGCCGGGTACCTCATCCCAAAGGGCCGCGGCGCGCTCGGCGCTGTAGATGTCAATCCGGGCGCGGGCGCCGTCAACCATGCCGACGACGGGGAAGCAGCACGAATAAACCAGCATGCTCTGCACCGTCTGACGATAGCGCGTCTTGAGATGCGACCGCGCCATGATGCCGTCGATTCGCGCCTGGGTCTGCGCGTCCGTGGCCGTCACGCCGTCGAGCCTCGAGCGCACGGCCAGCGCGTCAACCGCCTTGCGCGGCCAACCCACGATCACGGGCGTAGATAGCAGGCGCGGGGGCGTCGAGATGCCGAAGTCTCGGAGCCGGTTGTGGCCGGTGTAGTACTGATAGCGCTTCTTGTTGTTGCGCAGCTTGTCGGCCCAAAGGCCCACAAGCTCGAGCACCAACGCGGCGTGCTCGGGCGGCGTCGATGCCGAGAGCGTGGCCGACTGCCTGCCCAATTTAAGTGTGTAATCCATTAAATGAGCTGCACCCCCTGACTCGGGTCCCTTTTCGTGCGTACTACAAACAGCAATGCGAGCGCCGCGGCCTCTATCGGCTCGGCGTATGCGTCTTGGGTCGTTGCAAACGAGAAGCCGCCGCCCCGTCCCACGGGCCGGCGCGTCGTCTTTGTCGCCGAGTCGTCTAAAACCGCCTGACCCGGCGCGGCGTAGTGCGTTACGGCGCCCTCCTTGAGCATTGCGAGGAGGTTTGTCGATGCGGTCGCAACGTCTACCGCCGTGGGTCTCTTGATGAGCTTCTCGGGCGCGCCGGCGCGTATGAGCCGACCTGCGAGCGTCTGCGCGTACCCGCCGCCGTCCAGCACGACCTCCGCCGCCGTGCGCGCCACGCGTTGCACGTCGCGGCGCAGCTCCTCGAGGCCGTGCGTAGTGTCGTAGAGCCGCACAAGCTCGACGCGGGCGGGACCCTGCGCGGGCCTCACCGCGACGGCCAGCGCGGCGTACGTGCCGCCCGGCTCGATTTTGACGGCGAACGCCCGCACGCCCTCGGGCGCCGGGTCTTTCGACGCCGTGCGCGTCCACAGGCTTTCAGGTATGAGCACATCGCCGACGGTGTAGGGCGCCCACCAGCCGCACACCTCGCGCGCGAAGCCCTCGGGCGTCATGGCGCCCAGCGCGTCTAGGATCGTCGCGGGCCTGATTCGGTAGCCCATGGCGGGGTTGGTCCGGTATGCGACCTCTAGCGCGTCGTCAGGGCGTGAGGCGTCGGGGACCTCATCCGCGGCCCACTCTAGCCACCATGCGCCATAGAGCGCGCCCGCGTGGGCCTTGTCGTGCATGTCGCGAAACACCGTTCCGGTGCACTTCTCGCCCGGCGGCGTTCCTAGATAAATCATCTGTTGCGATATGCGCCGGCCAACGTCGGACGCCGCAAACAATGTAGGTTGGATCGCCTCCTGTTGCGCCTCCGTGTATTCCTGCGCTTCATCGATTACACACACGCTATAAGACGAACCACGCCCGCCGGCCTGCGTTCGGGTCTGAAACTCGATATAGCCGCCCGGCTTGCCGTCAGGGCCTACGAAGTAGATGCCCTCCGACCCGGCCGCGCGGTATATGCCGCCCTTAGGCACAAGCAGGCGCCGAAAGTCGGGCGTCTGCATGATGAAAGACGTTAGCTCCTTGAACATGTGGCGTACCGTCTTGCCCTGATGCGCCGTATAGAGCACGCCGAGGCCCAGCACGCACGCGCACCACAGCGCATAGAACCGGGCCGCGTAGCTTTTGCCATTCTGCCGCGGCTTAGATACCGCCACGGTCTTTGCGGCGAAGTCGCCTGACGCGTCGCGGGCCAAATACAGTTGCATCTCGTAGCGCTGCGAGGGCATGAACTGCACCCCGTAGGACTCGAGCACCTCGACGGCGTAGGCGCCCTCCCCGTCGAGATCGCACGCGGGCGGGGCCGTCGTGAACGTCGGCTCCTGCGCCCCGTGCCGGCTATTCTGCGGCATGCCTCGCCCTCGCCTGCTGCAGCGGGCTGGCGTCGCCCGCGGGCAGCGTGTCGAGTTCCGCGGCCGTGTCCAGCAGGCGGTTTGTAAGCTGCGCCACGTCGCGGCCGCTTTCGGTCTTGTCCATTGTCTGCGCGACCTTCAGGAGCGCGGCCTCCAACAGCGTCCTGCGGTCGCCTGAGAGCGCCGCGGCCTCAATCGGGCCGATTGTCGGGCGGTCGTCCATGTGTGGCCTCCTATTCCGTGGGTTTTTCCACAAGCGCCGGCGGCCCCTGTGGTTTTAGGGCGTCTAAATCGACGCTGGCCGAGCGTGGAGATGTGTCCGGGGGCTGCGAGGGGTCGCCCCCTACCCCTTTTGTGGCCTCAGCCAATCGACAGAGCCGCGCACGCCCCCCATAGCTTTGATTTTTGGCTCGTTCATGAGCCGCGCGCCCCGCCTCTCGTTGCATATCCGGTGCGCCGGCTGCACATTCGAACGGTCCAACGCCGCCCGGGGGCGCATGTGCTCGGGCAGTCTCGCCAGCGGGACGATCTCGTCTAGCTCATAGCTCATTGGATGTCCGGGCGGCAGCGTGTAATCTATCGGCTTGCCGCAGATTGCGCACGGCAGCCCCAGCGAAGCCACCCGGCGCCTTAGCTCTGCCCGCTTGCCCCTGTGCGCCTGCCGCGGGTTGTATCCCGGCCTATGCCCAGCGCTCATGGACGAAAATCCGCTCTATGACATCGTGACACCCGTTCGCGGCCGTGTGCGCCTTGCGCGGGCGACTTGCCACCTCTACGCAGTGCGGGGGGGCCGTGAACTCCGACACGTACACCGGCCACGGGGCCGACGCCAGCCACGCGTCGAACCTATCGAAGTCGAACGGCTCGCCGTATCCTGCCGTGTTCCTATATGGCGGGTCGGCGTACACCGTGGCGCCGTCAGGGACCTGCACCGCCTCATAGTCGCCGCGCATTACCTCTAGGCGCCCTTGCAAATCCTCGAGGGCTTGCACGCGCTCTAGGCGCTCGAGGGCCTGCAGCCTGTCGAGTCCCTCGAGCCGCTGCACCCTCTCGAGTGCCTCGAGGGCCTGCAACTCATGGATGCGCCCGCGCGGCATGTCCTGCGTTAGCGCCTTAATGAATCGCATGTACTCTAAGCGCCTGGCTTTAAGCGTCGGGGCGGCGAGCATGCGCGAAGCCTGAATCTTGAGCGCCTCGCACCCGCGGCCGTAGACGTACGTACGCCGGTCGTTCTTGAAGCTGTATAGGATCCGCGTCAGCGTGTCGCCCGACGCCTCGAAGTCGGCGCGCGTGGCGACCGGCGCGGCGTCGCGGTACTCGCCGGCCACTGCCCGCGCGAAAACCTCAGGGCCGTCAGTCTTGTCGTTGGCTATGACGCGGCCCCACTTGCCCGAGAGCATGGCGGCGTGCGTGACGGCGCAGCCGCCTGCGAACAGGTCCACAAGCACCGGCGCCGCGGGCAGCACGCCCACGACCCACTCCGCCACGGCGTTTTTAGAGCCTTGCCACGGCAGGCCGTACTTCATACGCGCCCCCTTTGCCCCTGAGAGCCGACACGGCGCCGCCTGACGGCCGTTTGTGCGTGTGCCGGGTACTTTTACGAGAACACAAGTAAAGGGCGCCACAGCGCCCCTAAATGGCCCACAACAGAAAAGGCCCCGGCGTCTATGCTCGGGGCCTCTCCTGTGTTCGCTTGTTCGCGCATTGCATGCGATACTATCACATTAGCATGTTTACCGGTCACAATCAAGAAACTGTCCGGTTTCTGGCAGGCGCACGCCCTGCGCGTCAACCCACCGCAGGCAGCGCGCCGCCTGCGCCATGGCCCACGACTTCGACACGTCGAGAGTGCGGGCGACCTCGCCCCAGCTCATGCAACGCAGGTAATACAGCCCCGCGGCGTCTGCGGGCAGGGCGCCCAACGCGTCGGACGCCCCGCCGTCGCCCCACAGCACCCGGCCCGCCGCAGTGAACACTGCGCGCGCCCGGGCCTCGAGTTCCGCCAGCTCTGCCTCGAGTTCTATCAGGTCCCCGACGGGGTCGGCCACGCCGCCGCCGCCCGGCTGCGAGTCGTAGCGTATGGCGCCGCACTCGAGAGCGGCCCGCGCCGCCTCTGCGCGGTCCTTCGCCGCGGCGTGGGCGGCGAGCAGGGCGCGCGCCGCAGCGAACCACTCCGCGGCCGTCATTGGATGCCGTAGCGCTGCCCGAGGGGCGCCGCGCGCTCGATGTCCGACAGCTCCATGACGTCAAGCCCGATCGCACGCGCGACCTCCGCCTCCATGCGCGCGCCGTCGCTTTTCTGCCAACCCGGCAGCAATACGACCGCGTCGTAATCGGACTCCCGGCGCCCTATGTCGCCGCTTGTCAACACGTGCAGGCAATGGCGCATACACTCCTCATGCGTGCGCGCCGAGTACATCGACAAGGCGCGCGCCGGGTTGTACGTCCGCGCCCCCATGGCCTTTAATTCGCTCTCGGCCTTCGCGAACTCATCGCGGGCGACTGCGAGCGAACGCCCCGAGATCGGCCCCGAGATGTAGACGCGCCGGCCGGCGAGCGCATGCCCCGACAGCCTCGAGCCAGCGGCCCTCACCATACCAGCCCCCAAACCGCGCCCCATACCCGGATAATGAAATAGAGCATGACGCCGATAATCAGCACATAGGAAAGCCCTAACAAAAATTCGTGCATTAATCCCCCTTTGCCACCGCACGGCCGCAGATCGGGCAGAAGTCAGGCTCCCACGCAGGCAGCCTCGCCGGCTTGTCGGGCAGGCCCCGCAACAGCTGCGGGCGCCCCCTGTCGTCTGCCGTGTAAAGCTCTGCGCCGCACTCGCTGCATTTGAAATCATACTGGCGCGCGCCGAGGCGGCGCCATTGGTTACGGCAACTCAACTCGCCCACGCCTCCAGCACGCAGCGGCCCATCTCTCGGCAGTTGGTCCAACAGCCCCACGCCTCGCAATAGGACTTCCCGCCGCCGATTGCGACGACGGCCGACTCCTCGGGGCAGTCGCCGGGCGTGTGCGCGTCGGGCCATGAGATGCGCATCTGCTCGCCCATGTCACGCCTCCTCCCACCAGTCGCACGTGCCGCAGTCGGACACATAGCAGCCGTTTTCGCTGTCGCTGTAGCAGCACACGCCCCAACCGCAGCGCCCGCACGGGCACGGCTCGAAGTGGTAACACGTCTCGCAGACGCGCGGCTCTACCTCGGGCGGGTCCGTGGGCCTGTCGGGGACCGTGCGCGCCGTCGGGCTTATCCTCACGCCGTCGCCTCGCATGCGCGCCTCCTCTCATCCTTTAGGGCGCGGCGCCGGGCCTTCATGCACTCCTTGCACCGCGACTGCAGGCCGTCCGTGTGCGTCTTATGCTTGTAGAACTCAGACGCGGGAAGCGACCTGCCGCACGCGGCGCAGCGCTTCAGGGCCGGCGTTGCGCGCCGCGCATCCTCTCGGGCGTCCATCCTCTCGATTGTCTCGACGCGCTCGCACATGCCGAGGCAGCGCGCTGCGCGGTAGCACCTGGCCTCGAACTTGCACGCCATGGCGTCACCCCCTGATCAGGGCGTCGAGCTTTAGAAGCTCTCGGCGAAGGAGCAGGGTCTTTCGCAGGATGCCCGTTTTCGTGGCGTCCGCCACGGTCTCGCGCTTTCTGACGCTTGCGAGCTTCTCCCATTGCTGCGTCCTGCTCATCTGAGAAGCGTAGATGTCGGCCGCGCGTCTCTCGCAGGCCGTGTGCACGTTCGTCGCGGCCTGTATGTCCGCGGCCAGCTCTGCGATGTATTGGGCCTTTTTCTCTATTGCCTCATGTTTGATGCTGTCCATGATTCCTCCGGTGCACTCACGCGCGCCCCACAGCTAGGGCAATAGCTGTATAGGGGGCGCGTCCTGTCCCTGTTGGTCTTGAGCCTGCAGCCGCACACGCCGCAGCGCATGACGGCCCCGGCCCATCGCGCCGGCGCGGCCCTGCGGCCCGCCGGCCTAGCCTCGAGCGCTCGCACCCTGTCGCGGAGCCTGCCGTTCTCGTCCGTAAGCTCGACGATCCGGGCGAGGGCCTCGAGGTGCGCGCGGTCGGCGTCAATCATCTGCGGCTTCCGCCTCGGCCCTGCTTTCGTTCATGTGTGCCTCCTTAGCGCGGCCCGGCCGCCCCATGCGGCCCGGGTCGCTTTACGGATTGCCCTCTGCGGCCGCGATGCCGCCGGGCCTAGGTTATGGGTTAGTTATGGATCACTGGAACATTCAAGCCCGGCCGGACTGCCCGCCATGGTGGCGGGCGCCCGGCAACAAATAGGTGGCATATATTCCTAGAGCTAATCTATTAATACTATAGGTATATATATAGGTTATATATACTCTAGAGCGCCCGCGCCGGTTTGTTTACAATTACGGGACCCACAGCCGGCGCTCCTGCAGCGTATCGACCTGCGCGCGCAATGCGGCGTTCTCGCCCTCGAGCCGCGCGACGTAGGCGACAAGGCGCCAGAAGTCCGCGTTGTACATCGCCGTCACGTGGCGCCCGACGTCGCCGAGGCCCACGCCCCGCAGTTTGTAGGACGCGAACGGGAGCCACCCGCCGGCGTTCTCGCACTCTGCCGAGGCCTGCCGCAGCCAGCCGGGCACGTCGTAGGCGCCGCAGTTCTTTAGCTCGCCCACGATAAGCCCGGGCGCCGCGTCGTATAGGATCACGTCGCCGCAGTCGCGTGCGCCCGATAGCGGCTGGCGCCTGCAGCCCGTCAGGCCCGCCTCCTGCGCGTCGGCGACATAGCGCGTTTCGTAGCGGGTCCCCTTGTCTTTCTGCTTGCTCACTCGCGCCCCCTTTACTCATTGAAGTAGACCAGCATAGAAGGGAACGGGGCGGGGCCAAGTGGTACCCCCCCCCCGCTCGAACTTCAGGCGGCCCCGTATGAACTCAATACGCGCCCGGTGGTATATGAACTCATGAAAGTAAGCGGTATCAGTGCGCGCCGGTATGAGCATCACAACCACAGCGCTGGCGGCCTCCTTGGCGCATTTCTCAACCCAGCGCCCTATCTGGCGGCCATACGGCGGGTTACAAAACACAACCTCACCCGCCCATGATTGTTGCAACCCATCGTCTTGCGCCGTGTAGTACTTCGCGCATTTGGCGTTTTCGTCCGTGGCGCACGGGTCTAGGGTAAAGCCGTAACGCTCGTTAAGCGCATCGAACAGCGCGGCGGGCGTCTCCCAATCATCACGCGTAGACATATGAGCCGCGCCGCCCTCAAAGTACCGCCGAGTCATTCGCGCCCCCTTCGCTCCTGCCGCTCGGCGCACTCCTGCATTGCGTCTGCAATGTCGCCGGCGTCGCACCCCATGGCCACCAACAGGCCCACAGTGGCAGTGATGACGTCGGCGGCCTCGGCTATGGCGGCGTCCTCGGCGTTGGCGATTATTGCGCGGTCTATGTCGTCGCCTACGCGGTAGTTGTACCTCGAACGCCAGAGATACTTTACGGCCTCCACAAGCTCGGCGGCTTCTTCCAAAACTTTGAGCGCCTGCGCCTTTGAGTTGGTCGCCATTTCAAGCACGGGGACGCCGCGCACGTCTATTCGCTTCATTCGCTCGCCTCCTCGTTCGCATCCACATGCTTGCAACCCATCGCGGCGGCGTACGTCTTTGCGATAATGCCCAGAACCGTATCAAAGTCGCGAAGGTCGATTACTTGCGACTCTCCGACATATGGAACCGTCTTTATGTCGCTGTCACTCAGGCTCGACGCGTCGCAACCGTTTAATGAGCAAGCAAGGCGCACGGCGTCTGGTCGGCTCTGAAACACCGCCACCGGCTTGCGGCTGTAGCTGCTGCCGGTCATAACCACATGTAGGTTTTTCATTCGCTCACCTCCTGCAGCCCGCGCGCCTGTGCGGCCATGCGGTCTTTGCAGGCCGCGCATAGGTCGCCGCTGCAGTGCGTCCGGCTGCTCAGATAGTCCGTGATTATGATTCGATAGGCGCCGCCTGGCTTGACGTACTTCCCGCAGGCGTCGCACTGCACCGCGGCGCTCATTCGCACACCCTTGCGCCGCAGCATGGGCAGTATGCGGGCGGTTCTTCGTCGTCCCAGTCGAACTCATGGCCGCAGCTCAGCGCATATGCCCGCAGCTCGTCGCGCTCGCCGTAGGTGTAGACGCCCGCGACCTCGCACGCCCGCTCTTGCACGTATCGCCTAAACTCTGTGGCGCCGTCGTCGCGATTCGCGGCCACGACTAGCACCTTCGGCCAATGCGCCCAGCACTGCGTCTCAATAGAGAATTTGGTCACTACTCGCCCACCACCTTTGCGCCACAACACGGGCAGAAGCTATACGGGCTGTATAGTTCGTCGCCGTCGTACGTTGAGACGCGGTGATATTCGGGCGGTATCAAGACGAACGCCCCGCACGCGCTGCAGGTGGCAAGTGTTGCAAAGTCGGTACCGCTGCCCGGGTCGTATCCCTTTACTTCGTACTCGACGTTAAAACGGACATCCGCGAAACCGTCGAGCTTGCATGTACGTTCTTTGACGTAGCCGCGTGACGCCAGCGCGATCTCAAACGCCATAGGCCCGGCGGCCTCTAGTTGCCGGTCGATCTCTTGCAGCGCCTCGCCTATCGCGTCATACACAAGACGCATCGTAACGCTTCCGCTGAATTCCTCGAATTCAGGTCTCACATATGGCTCAATCATTGGCGCGCCCCCTTCGGGTACCAGTCGAAATCCTCAAATGTGCATGTCTTGAAAAACCGCTTATTATTGCACCAACGCGCTAGCCGCCTTTGATAGACATCCGCTTTATTGAACGGCATAACAAACTGGTTGGCGCCCAGCGCCGCGATCGTCTTAATTCGGTGCATGTCGTACTCGGATGACGTGTTAAACCCGACTAGCACGTAAAACATCAGGCGCCACGGCCTCACGCCGTTGCGCGCCAATATCTCGACGCCGCGCGGCACTGCATACTCCTGCGCCTTGCTGTCCCATGCAAAGTGAATGCGCTTACTGCCGCAGGGCCTCACCGACGCCAGCGCCTTGGCGGTTTCGTCGGTTATCTCTCGGATGTCGAGCGCCTCCCAGATCACTTGCACGCCGGCGCGGGACAACTGCCCGCAGGCGTCTGTAAATATGTCGTGATCCTGCATTATGTTGTCGTCTAGCAATCTCACGACGCGCTGACCGGCCCAGAAGTCCTTAAGGTCGGCGACCTTGCGCACCTCTGACCCGTCCATGGTCGGCACGACGCACCACGGGCAGCGATTGGCGCAGCCGCGTGTAAATCTGCCAATAGCGTAATCACAATTAAACAGACTGTAATCCGGCATTATGCATTCGTAGTCGTCGAAGTCCAGACGGGCGTGCAAATCGTAGCCCGGCCCGCCTTTGATCGTCTCGCAGTCCGGTAAATACTCGGGTTCGGGCGTGTAGTCGAACATTTTAGAGACGTAGGCAAGCTGTGGCCTGTCCAGCGCGGGCGCGTACCCGAGCGTTACCGTGTCGCCGTGCGCCTTATGCCACGCACTGCACTTCATTAGAGCCACGTTTGGAATATTTGAGTCTACGTCAATAAGACACACATCCATGTATCACACCACCGCCCCCTGCCCGTCTGCGGCCATATGGCGGAAGTCAGGCTCCCAGCCGGCGCACGCGTCGCGGGGCGTCTGCGAGTCTGAGACGACCGGGCGCGTGATTGCGAGGTATGCGATGCCGTCAACCGGCTTCGGCTTCCTCGCCATGCGCGGGATCATGGTCACGCGGCAGCGGTGCAGCCCGCTACCGCGCATCTGCCCGCCGTAGCGGCCGCACGTGTCGCACGCGTAATAGTTACTCACGGCCTGCCACCCCCTGCAGCGTCCACTCCTCGACGCGGTATCGCTCGGTATCGTAAAACCCCCATTCGTGCCAATCGGGACCCAAACCGGGCCATGGCACGATACGGCTCCGCGTGTCGGGGTCGAAGCCCTGCCGCGTCATATCCTCGACGGCCGCGGCCCGTGACGCGTATACGCCGACGTTCGCCTCGTGGTATTCGCTATACTCACGGCAGTTGTTCACATTCACTATGTAGACTTTCATCTCATGTCCCTAAAACGGGATGTCGTCAGACGCGTACGCGCCGCCGCCCGCCGGGGCCGCGTCGCGCCTTGCGCCGATCAGCTCGACGTCAGACGCCACGACGTCGAGCGCGCTCCGCGTCTGCCCGTCCTTTTCCCATGTGCTATACCTGAGCTCGCCGCGGACTGCGACCTTCTGCCCCTTTGTGAGGCGCTGCGCCATGCTCTCGCCGTAGCGGCCGAAAACCACGCAGTTGATATAGTTCGGGCGGTCCACCCATTCACCCGTGCTGGGGTCCTTTGCGCGCCCGTTCACGGCCACTGAGAACCGGACGGCCGCGCGCGTCCCCTCGCCGCGCTGCTCTGCGTCTCTAGTCAGGTTGCCCGAGATGCAAACAACGTTGATGTTGCCCATTAATTAGCCTCCTCGTATTTGACGCCGGCGTTTCGCGCCAGCTCCTCTACCTTTGCGGCCGCGCCCTCGTACCAGACCGCCGTCTCCTTCTTGCCGGTCTGCCTGTTGACCTCTGCGGCCACATCCTCGGCGCGGTTGCCCGTTGCGAGCGCCAGCGCCTTGCACGCGTCCCATAGCCTCGATTTGGCGGCTTTCAGCGCCTCGGGCGACTCAGTGGCCGGGGCCGAGTCAGACGGCCCGGAAGCGGCGTCTGCGCGTCTCCTGCGGCCATTCTTGCGCGCCGCGTCAGGCCCGACGGTGTATTTTGCGCCCGCAGCCTGCTGCGCTATCGCGTTGCTGACCTCCTCGGCGGTCGCCAGCGCCGTGGTGGCGCCAATGCCGAGGGCGCCCAAACAGCGCCCGAGGGCCGACGTCTCGCAGTTTTCTACATAGCTGGTTTTATTGATTTGCGAGGTGCTGCGCCATTCCTGCGCGTGGCCCGTCGAGATCGGGGGCGCCTCCGGGTCGCGCGTGTCGTACGCGCGGGCCACGCACACCGCCTGCGCGTCGTCGAGCACTAGGAACTCCGTCTCTAGGCGCCCGTCGGGGAAAAGGCCCCAGAAGGCCAATACGCGCTGGTTGACCTCGGCGTATTCCTTGCCTCTGATATTCGTTAGCTTAAGGCTCGCATTTACCTTGTTAAGCCTGTCGGCGTATGCCGTATCCGTCATTGTCTGCTCCTTATCCGTCCCACGGCTGCGAGTCGTCCCAAATCTCGGGGACCATGAGCGGCGCGGGCCTTGCGGGCGCCGCGGGCGCATCCTCGCCGGGCCGCAGCACCGTGACGCGGCCGCAGTAGTCGCACACCGCATGCGAGGGGTAGCCCGGCCGGTCGTCGCGGTATATGCGCGCCGGCCTGCCGCACGCGCGGCCCACAACGACGCCGTAGGGGTTCGCCGGGTCCCGGTATGCCGTATTGGGGCAGGGCGTCCACTCGGGCGCAGCCTCGGGCCTCGGGCGCTCTGCTACATACGCATCCATTGCGCGGCAGATTGCGACCGGCAGCGGGCCGGGGTAGCGGGCCACGTGGCCCCGCAGCCAGTCCGCGGCTCCGCGCCTGTCGGCGGCGCCTATCAGCGTTACGCAGACGCCATCCCACGGCTTGAGGTCCCTACTCCTGCGCATCGTCGGCTCCCGGCAGCGCCAGCGGGTTTTTGCCCTCGGCGATCTGCGCCGCGGCCCAACGCATGACGGCCGCGTCGTCTATGCGCAGCGTCGTGCGCCAGCGCCCGCCCGGGTCGCCCGGGGTCGCCACGTACTCGACGAACTCGCACCCGCCCGGCTGCTCGCCTGCGGCCGTGAACGCATAGCCCGCGGCCTGCCGCGCGGCGCCGTCGTCGTCGATGAGCCACTGGGCTATTAATTCTGCGTTGCCTGCGACCCACGCGGCCCACGCGTCGCGGTCCGTGACTCGCAGCTCCTCGCCCATCTGCGGGGGCTTCGGCTCTGACATCTTGCCGCTGTAGGTCCCGAACTTTGAGCCGTCGGGGAGCGTCAGGTCTATACGGCTGACGCCGTCGTTCTGATACATCTCGAGGAGTTCGGCGTCGGCCTGCGACCGCAGCCCGTCGCCGTCTCGCTTGACTTGCGGCGCGGTCGCCTTGTAGAACGCCTGGGCGATGCCGAGTGCCTGAAACGTGTTAGTCATTCGCGCCCCCCATCGCCTCGACGGCCTCGGCGATAGCCTCGGACGCCTGCAGCGCGGCGAGGTCGTCGAGAAGCCCGTCTATATCCGGCAGGCACTCGAGCGCGTCAAGCTCCAGCCCGAGTTCCTGCGCCTGTATCCGCAGATCTGCGAGCACCGAACGGCCCATGATCTCTGCGCGCCCGGGCTTGGCGTTCGCCATGCACCCGCCGAGGGCGCACACGAACACGCGGCAGGCGCTATGCACCGCGGCGGTTAGCTCCAGCGTGTCGAGATGGTCCAAATATGCGAGTTCCGCGCGCGCCGTGGCGGCGCTTATCCTGCGGCCCATCATGCACCCGCAATCATCGTGAGAAGCCCGAAAACGCCGTACATCGCTGCGATGAGGAGCAGCGCCGCGCCGCGCTCATGCGCCGGCGTGCGGCGTTCGGGGTCGTCGGGGTCATATCCCCATGCTATAATCCTGCGCATGTCTGCCTCCTGTAGGCATTCGCTAGCCCCTGCACTGTGCCAGCAGTGCGGGGGCTTCTTTTATTCCGTCTGACTTGCGAACAGCGACTCCGCCGGCACGCCGAGAACCTCGGCGACCTTCAGGGCCGCGTCGATGCGCGGCACGCGCCGGCCCGTTACCCAGCTCGTAACCGTCGCCGGCGTGACGCCGACGCGCTGCGCCAGCTGCTTGCGCGTCATGCCGCTGCGGGCGATCTCGGCGGCGAGCGTCGCGCGCCTCAGATATGCCATAGATACCACCTCCCCCCATGGCGTCGAATCCGTCAATCTGATGTCACGGTATCCAGTTATCAAAGTGCATCAGGCTTTATGCCATACCCTAACAATATCATGAGTTCTCATAGAATTATGTCGCATTCCTTAAACGGCGTATGCCATATACTTAAAAGGCCTAAACCGTGACGATTGGAGGGGAAATGAAGCCATTGGCCCATGTATTCAAGCGACGGGGGATTAACACACGGCCACTGCGCCGAACTTATGGCGTCGCGCATGCTATTTAGACATTTGCGTAGGTAAATGCACTTATTGGGGGGCGCCCGTTTGCATCTCAAACGTTTTGAGTGCACCAAATCTGCACCGGCCCCCTATGGGTATATACCGCTTAACCGGACCGACGCAAACATACTCGAGCACCTGCGGCGCGTCGATAACCGGCAGGGCTACATTAAGGAGCTAATACGGCGCGATATGGCCCGTTTTAAGGCCCAATAAGAAAAGGCCCCCCGCTGAGTGCGGGGGGCCTTTTTAATTGCCTCAGATTCGACTCTGTGGCCTTGTAACCGCGTTTCTGGCCGCGGCGTGCCGTGCGGCCGCAGACTCGCATCCGTGGCGGGCTTACAGTATCTTGCGGTTGATCTCGTCGAGCGTATCTGCGATTTGCTCGAGGGTCTCGGCGAGGCTGTCGAGCTTCTCGCCGTTGCTGTCGGCTCGCAGTTTGGTGTTAGCAAGCTCGTTAATGAGCGACGACCCCAGCCGGTCCTCGTAGCCGTTCACATAGTTTGCCACGACCTCGGCGAGTTCATGCATCTGCTCATTGGTCATATCATCCTCCCCCCATTCGGGGCGACCGTAGCCCAGCACGCCCCAATCCCCGTACGGGTCGCCGGGTGCGCGCCGCCTCAGCATCACGGCCCCGCCGTTATCGTCTGACGTTCGCGACGTGTTGCCCTCGACCGTCAGCAGGTCGGCCCCGTCCGTGCCGCGCACTATCCCGACGTGGCACGGCCAGCCGCCCGCCGCGAAGAAGACCACGTCACCGGGCTGCGCGCCGTCCGTGCCGTCGTGCCACTGCCCGCGGGCCTTAAACCAGTCCGCGTGTTTCGGGCAGCTCATGAACCGGCCCACGATCGATGACGCGCCGATTTGGGCCGCGCACCACGATACGAACATGTCACACCACGGGCCGACACCCTCGCCGTACCAGTCGCAGTACTTGCACTGGTTTGACTCGGGCGGGTACTCGGTGTAGCCGCTCTGGGACTCAGCGACGGCCACGAACTGCGCGGCTGTTGGCATGTGTGCCTCCTGTCGTTGGGGCTTAACTGATACCGCGAATTAGCCGCAGCATGTCAGCGCCCGCCACGGCCTCGACGGTGTAGGGCATTGTGAATGTGCCACTGGTTATTAGCGTGGTGCCTTCGTTGGCGAAATACTTGTAAGTAGGGCCGGCGCCGGAATCTTGCGACGTGATCACGTCGCCGGGATGAACGGCGCCGGGTGCGTCGTCCGTGTAAGACTGCGCCGCGCCACCGTTGATGCTAATGTTAAAGTTCGCAGCGAGGGCGTAAGTCCCGCCCGCGTCCGTTTTCGGAGACAGGAGAAAAGCCATGGTAGCCTCCTAGGTTGTTGGGTTGTTATTCGTCAGTATTTATACACTGACAGCAATACGGCCCCCGGCACAGCCTCGACCGTGTAGGGCGAAGAAACAGGGTCGTCTTTAATCGGTTTATCTGAGTCGAGAGCTGCATAGTATGCGGCATGATCGAGCAGACCATCAGCCCACGTGATAACGTCGCCGGTGCTGACAGTGCCGGGATTGTCTATCTTGTACGTCTGCGCGGGCGCGCCGTTGATACTCACATCATTTTCGTCAGATATGAGGGCGTAGCTAACAGCTCCCCCCCCCGTCTTAGGGCTGAGAAGAAAAGCCATTTTAGGCCTCCTTTTGGTCGTGGGTCTTGTGTGAGATTTCAAGCAGCTTGAATGCGGGGCTGTCCTTTAGCTCGGGATTCATTCGGGCGAAGATTTCCATGAGTGATCCGATTTCCATCACGCACACGTAGCCCGCCGCGAAGGGCAGCACGGCGGATTTGAAGCCGAGGTCAACGCCGCCGAGCAAACAGCCGTCGGCGATGAGGCCGACGAACAGAAGCCCGAGTTCGGCGCACTTGTGCCCGATGCCCTCGCGCATCTTCTGCGAGCTGAACTCATGGCGCATGGCCGCGCCAATCACGCCGAAGACGATATCGGCGCATATGAGCAGCAGCGCCGCGCATATGGCGACCTGCGCGGGTACGCTGTCGCGAATGGGACTCAGAAACACATCTAGGTAAATGGGGATTTGCAATATAGTGCCTCCTTATGCGATGCCCCACGCGTCGTAGGGTACGAACGCGTCGAAGTGCACGGACGACGCCGAGAAGGCCCACGCGGGGCCGCGCAGGCCCCACGACCTCGCAGACGTTGACCACTGGAACAGGCGCGCGGGGAAGTCCAACAGCGCGCCGCCCGCGTAGCGGAAGCCCGACCCGACGCGCGCGACCGGTGCGCCGCTCATGTTCGCGGGGTATAGGCTAGTGTCCGTGCTTGTGAATATGTTCTGGTTTGCCGATACTGATACGTTCGTGCCGCCGCTGTTCTCGGCGTAGACGCTGACGCGCAGCAGGCGCAGGCCGTCATTGGCCCAAACGTCGTAGCTCGCCGAGTCGAAGCCCGACGGCAGGCGCCCGGTAACTGAGACTTTGCGCCATTTCGCCCACTTGCCGGCGAGTTTCAGCGCGTCGCCCTCGAGATATTTTGCCTTTACCGCGCTCGCCATGCTGTCGCTAGGGTTAAGGTCTAGGATGCGCGTCAGTTCCGTTGCCGACGGGCCGGCGTGCTGCGCATGCGTCAGGGCCGCTTCGTACGAAGTCGCGCTGCCCCTCACCCCTGCGAGCGTGCCGGCCTGACTTGACCCGATGTAATTTAGTTCGAATTGCACAGACGACGGGGCAGACGACGACAGGGCCGGCGCAGCTGTAAGGGCCACGCGCGGCGACCCGATGAGGTCGGCGCCCGTGCCGCTGCCGCCGCTCAATATGGCGACGTCGCCGCCGTTCGCGCCGACGGTCACGACGCCGCCCTCCAGCACCAGATACGACTGCTCGGCGTCGATCTCGACGCCCTCGGCGTTGATTGTGACGCCCGTCTGTGGGTCGTCCTCCTGCGGCGCCGGCGTGACGTGCACCTGGCCTAGGTCGTCGCGCCATACGTACGACGTCACTCCCTCGAGCTGCGTCCTTATGCGGTCGCCCGCGCCGCGTGCGCCGATTGCGACCGGATGCCCGCCCTGCACCTGCAGGAAAACCGGCTGGCCCTGCCATACGGCGCCGACCGTCGGCACGTCGATAACCTCGCCGCCGACATCTACCGAAACCGTGCCGTCGTTGCTGTCGGCGAGCGCCGTGCCATAGACGCGGCGCTCGCCGGCCGGCTCATCGCGGCCGAACATGTCGCGCGCCAGTTGCATCTTGCTATTAAGGCTCGGCACGTTACACCTCCTCGATAGTCAATGACATAGAAACGCCGGCGCCGTCCCACTTGACCTCCCGGCCCGAGACGAAGCCCGACACGATCCGCGGCGCCATGCCGGGCGCGTCCGAATAGTAGAGCGTGCCGGCCTGCCCGACGCGCAACGGCGTGAACGCGGCCTCTACCGAATAGACGCCGCGCACGTCTGAATGCTCGGCGAGCGTCTGCGAGGCGAGCGCGCGCAACACCGCCATGATGTCGGCGCCGTCTGCCACCTGCGACGGCCGGACCTCCATAGCGGCCCAGCGCCCAATGCGCGAATAGTGCCACGGATGCGAAACCGGCACGGTTGCGACGACGCTCCTCCGGTCGTCGCCCTGCTCATACACGGCAACGACCTTGTTGATGATCTCGGGCCGCTCATAGTCCAAACCCACGTGCACGACCGACCCGGCGCCGGGCCGCAGCTCGAAGGACGGCGCGACCTTTGCCGGGTACTGGTACGGCACGAGGCATACGCGGCCGTGGGCGTCAGGCTCGACGCGCCCCCCGCAGGCGTCCGCCATGGCGTGCGCCTCGGTCAGATACGACTCCCCGGCCTCCCACACGCGCGGGCTTTTGGTCGTCGAGTCTATGCCGGGATGCACGCCCGGCACGGCGCCGCACTGCTCGCAGCACCATGAGAAGTGGCCCGCGGCCGACCAGCCCGCGCCTATGGCCGTGTCTGAGTCGTTCAGATTGTCGCCTAGCTTGCGCATCATTGATGCGAGGTCGTATGCGTTGATGTCGCGGCCGTATCGCGTCTGCGTCTCGGGCGCCGCGTACGGGTAGAGCGTTGCAAGCTCCACCCGCTGCGACTCTGCGCCGTCAGACGCGACGACGAACGCGCGCACCG
>Ga0326512_10000766_pt1 | contig 27110 bp, 32 predicted proteins | sample 1_2617_0518_D_FD_203652 | JGI IMG/M metagenome (GOLD analysis project Ga0326512, IMG submission 203652) | Bovine rumen microbial communities from UC Davis, California, United States - 1_2617_0518 | ecosystem: Host-associated > Mammals > Digestive system > Stomach > Rumen | place: USA...
TTATTAACGAGGACATCTAAATGGCTAAATATGAAGACCAATGCCTCTTCGCTATTACAGCTGATTATCGACCAAATAATGAGAATAAACCAGTTTATTACGTTCTGGCACCAAATCGGCGTAAGGCGAAAACAAAGTTTAAAGAAACCATCACTTGGCTGAAGATATATGATTGTATTCGTATTCGTCAGGAAGATAAAATTAAAGATATAATTGAACATCCAGATAAACATATCATTATTGAATAAGGAGATTAAAATGATTATTAAGGTTATTATGATATTCGTACTTTTTGTCGCTAATCTGGTGTATGGTTTTAAACTCTTCAATCTAGATGAAAGAGTATCTGAACTTGAAAAGGAAGTATATATTTATCTTGATCCTAAGGTAAAAGAGATTGCAGACGAAGCTACATTGAAAGAAGGTGATGTTTAATGGCTACATTGTACGAACTTACAAATGACTGGCTGATGCTTATGGAAATGGCTGAAGACCCAGATATCGAAGAGGAAGTTTTTATAGATACACTTGAGGGACTTGATGGTGCTATTGAGGATAAAGCAGATGGTTATGCAAAATTAATTAGACAGCTTGAACACGATGCTGAAGCTTGTGATACTGAATCTAAACGATTTGCAGAAAAAGGAAAGGTTTTTAAACACAAAGCTGACCGTATGAAGAAATCTCTTCAAGGCGCTATGGAATTGATGGGTAAGACAAAAATTAAGACTCCGCTCTTCTCTTTTAATATTCAAAGCAATCCTGCAAGTGTGGTGGTAGATGTTGATATTGATAAAATCCCTAAGAAGTATTTGAGACCTGCCGATCCGACTGTTGATAAAAAGCTGTTGAAAGAAGACCTTAAAGCAGGTGTTGAACTTGAGGGTGTGGCTCATTTAGTGCAGACAAGAGGTTTAAGGATTAAGTGATGAAAGTATTAAGTCATGGCAAAGCATATCGTGTAACAACATGTCCTGTATGTAATTGTAAATTTGAGTATTCTTGGACTGATATAACACTTAGCACTTCATGTGGGGACGCATATAGCACTTATACTTATTGCCCTGAATGTCATATTAGTATATATCTTTATGCTCGTGATCGGGATGGCAAAAATACGACTGAAGAACGAAATAAAATAGCTATTGAGCAAACAAAAAACAAATTGAAAAAATATAGATTGGAGTTAGAGTAAAATGAAATTATATATAGGAAGAAATGCATATAATACGAGAGATCAGACACTGGATTATTATGGTGAGGCTGATACATCCGAAGAATTGATCAAATTAGAGAATCAATATTTAAAAGAAATCAATTTTAAATCTTATTATTATAATTGGATTTTTGATAAAGATGAAAATGGGAACCCAATGATTATTCAGGATTTTGGGTCATGGTCAAGATTCTTTTATATATATGACTTGAGCGGTGAGTTATTGGAAGATTGGAATAAAATGAGTAAAGGAAATCTAGAATGAATCCAGTATTTTTATTTTTAGTGATTCTATTTGCTATCTTTTTTTGGGGAGCGTTAAATATTTTCTTCCCAATTATTGGAGATGTGCTTTTAGACATGTGGAACGATATTAAAAGAAGTTTGAGTAAAAAGGAGTAAAACAGATGAAAGGTATTGTTGGTGGTATTGCTACAGGTTTTGTAATTGTTGTTCTTATTATTTGTGGGTTTAAATGTACCGAAAGGATTCCCGCAGGTTATGTAGGGGTCGTATATAACATGAACGGTGGAATTGAAAAGGATGTCCTTCGTCAGGGTTGGAAGCTGGTCTCACCCACTAAAACCATTACTCTTTATTCAACCGCACTTGAACAGTCATATATGACAAAGGACGATGTGGGCGACTCTCCTAATGATGAGAGTTTTGAAATCCCTACAAAGGAAGGTGCCTCTCTTGAAGCGGATGTTGCTTTTTCTTATTCTTTTGATGAAGCGCGGGTTCCAGAAGTCTTTACGAGATTCAGAGGACAGGATGGCAAGGAAATTCTGAATAGTTTTATTAAACCTAAGATGCAGGCTTGGATTAAAGAAGAGACGTCCGCATTTTCTATGATCGATATTGTTAGTAAACAGCGTGGACAGGTTAATGCAACAATTACTGAGAGGATGCAACAGAGATTTAATAAGTACGGTATTATTATTGATAATGTTGCTCTTGCTGATATCCGTCCTGATAAAGATACTGACAAAGCTATTAAGAAAAAGATCAAAGCACAAGAGGAACTTGAAACTGCGAAAGTGACTGCGGAAACTGATAAAGTAAATGCGGAACGTGATAAGGCGGTTGCGCTTATCAATGCAGAAAAAGAGAAAGAAGCTGCCTCAATTGAAGCGGAAAAGGCTAAAATTAAGGCGGAAGGTGATGCAGAAGCTAAGAAAATCGCTGCTGAAGCTGAGGCAGAGGCTAATGAAAAGATTGCAAAATCACTTACTCCTGAACTTATTGAGAAGCAGAAAATTGAAAAATGGAATGGAACTGTACCTCAGATTCAGGGCGGATCTACCCCTATTGTTGATATGAGAGGTGATAAAGATGAGTAAACCTAATAAGAAACATAATGAGTGGTGCAAAGGTTATAAGTCCCGTGGTCAGCGTGCAATTAATAAAGCAATTAAACAGAAGCGTCATGAGAAGCGTATAGCAAAATTTGCGGAACGTAAAGAAGATGGTAAGACTTATTCTTATCAGAAAAACCCTTTTGAGAAAGATAGTCGTGAATGGGTGACAGAGCGTGCAAGACGTGAAGAGAAAACATATAAAGATCCTAATGAGCATAGAAGGTATGCTCGTGTGTTTGGACGTCTTAATCGTGATATGAGAGCCATTGAAGAAGCTGCTCGTCAGGAAGAAATCAAACTGAAAAGATTGGGAAAGAAAAAGAAAGTTGTAGAAAGTGATAATTAAATATTGACTTTTGTGCGTGGTTTGATATACTATACATAGTTGTGAGGTGAAAAATATGAAAGATATATTTAAAAAACTTGACAGGATTGTGTGGTATTTCAAGCCACGTTTTTATCCCTGTAGAGATGTATTAATGATTAGATGGATGAATAAAGAATATATAATTAAAAGGAGATTTTATTTATGAAAATGACGGTAAGAAAAGGGGCTTGGGAGACTAATTCTTCATCAATGCACAGTCTTTTGATTATGAAAAAACGTCAGACAATAACTCAGAAAGAAATTCGAGATGAGTATTATCTTAATGAGGATTGGAATAAAGATAAGCACACTCTTCAGTTGATGCACGATTGTAATAAAGAATTCGGTAGAGAGTTCGATGTTCTTACATCTTTTAGAGATAAACTGTCTTATGCTTTGGCTTCTATGTGTGGAAGTTGTTATAGCTTAGAAAGTTATATTCGAGGTGAAAATACATTTCATGAGGTATTTGAGCCACTTCTAAAGAAACTGGTTGGAGTTGACAAAGTAGAACCATACATGGATTCAGAGGAATTTCGTGTATATTCAGACACTGTAACAGATGATTTGAATCAGGATTATACAACTTATGAAGAAGTTCCATATGATGATTTGGTTCGCAATGGAAATTGGAGTTATTACAATAAGGATTCAGAACCTTATTATAAAGAAATCTGTAACTCTGGTCGTAAGCAGGAAGAAATCTGGTTAGAGGTACCTAAGTTCGGAAGCGTGGATCATCAGAGTACAGGACTTTTTCAGCGATTTCTGGAAAAATATAATATTACTCTTGAGGACTATTTAATTCGCAAAGATATCGTGGTTATTGTAGATGGTGATGAGTGTGATATTTTTGGCACTATGTTAGAGGCTGGAATTGTGGATAAAAACGCAATTCAGATTAAATATCCAAAAGATGGATCTTATGATTGGGAATTATATAAAGAAAAGCATCCCGAAGAATTTGATGCAAATGGAGATTGGATAGATGAAGACACAGATTCGGAATAAAGTTTGGGAGACTAATAGTAGTAGTGTGCATAGTTTCTGTTTTAGTAAAAGAGGATTAGAAAAATGTCATATGAAAATTCATGAAGATGGTTATGTGCATATTACTTTGGATCAGTATTTTGGCAAGGATGAGGCCCAGTTCTTTAATCAGAAAACAAAATTAAAATATATCATGACATGGTTGTATACTTATTATAATTTTGATAAGGAAAAGATTGAGGATGAAGGATATGTTATAAACTATTTTAATGAAGCATTTGGGAAATATGTAACAAAACGTAACGGCGTGTTATGTCGTGGTGTTAAAGTAGATGAATGTAAATGGGAAGAAGCTTATGATTATTTTGATCATCAACAGCTGGATGGTGGTTGGTGTGATGATAATTGTATAGTAAGTCTTTGGGATTCTCAAGCGTGTGTTGAATTTATTTTTAATAAATATGTTGGATTGGAGACAAGGTGTGACTAATAAAAATATTGATAAAATTACGCATATGGTAGCTACAGATAGCCGCTATGATTTTTTAAGTCAAAAACCTTTAGCAAATAATGTCATTCTGTTAGGTCTTGGCGGTAGTTATGCTTATGGAACTAATAATGAAAGCAGTGATATTGATATTCGCGGCATAGCTACGCATAGCGCAGAAGATATTCTTACACGAAAAGGATTTGAACAAGTAGTGAATGAAGAAACAGATACTACTATTTATTCTTTGGAAAAGATTGTTAATCTTCTTTCAAATTGTAATCCTAACACAATTGAAATCTTAGGGCTTGAGCCTTGGCAGTACCTTTATATTGGTGATATTGGTCAGGCGCTCATTGACAATAGAGACATGTTTCTTTCTAAACGTGCTATCCATTCGTTCGGAGGTTATGCGGGAAGCCAGCTAAGACGCTTGGAGAACCGGGCTGCTAGAACTATGGAGCAATCTAAGCGTGAAGAATTTATTTTGCGCAGTATTGAGAATGCTAAATATACTTTTCCTACAAAGTTTTTTGAATATCCAGAAGATGCAATTAAATTATATATTGATGAAGCGGTAAATCCTGAATATGACACAGAGATTTTTATGGATATTAACTTGAAACATTATCCACTTCGAGATTATAAGTCTATGTGGTCAGAAATGATTGCAATTGTTAAAGAATATGCAAAAATTGGTGCACGGAATCGTAAAGCAATTGAACGTGGCAAACTTGGAAAGCATATGATGCATCTGGTACGACTTTATCTAATGTGTTTTGATATTCTTGAAAAAGGTGAGATTATTACCTATCGTGCAAAAGAACACGATTTTCTTATGGATATCAGGAATGGCAAGTACCTTGATGACGAGGATCATCCGCTTCCAGAGTTTTATGATATCGTAGATGATTTAGAGAGTAAATTAGAATATTGGAAAGAACATACGGAACTTCCTGCTAATCCTGATTATGATAGGATTAATAAGTTTCTTGCTGAGGCAAATTGGGGAGTAGTTAAGAGGTACAAAAAATGAAAGAGTTAGCACAATATCAGAATGGTAATACAATTACCACCATTTATGATGATGGAACCAAGATTCATATTACAGATGATGACGAATTCCGCTTTCAGCATAGTGAATCCTGTGATATTCAAATCTCGCAGTGTTGTGATAATGGATGTGAATTTTGCTATGCGGGATGCTCTCCTACTGGTAAGCATGGAGACTTGACCAGTTGGAAATTTCTGCATACCATGTATCCTTATACAGAACTTGCGATTAATCTTCAGTTTCCTACACCCCCCGATTTGATGGAATTTTTATACACTATGAAAGCCCAGAGTGTATTTGTTAATGCAACAATTAATCAGAGACATTTTATGAGTGAGTATGGTCAGCAGTTTATCAAATTTCTTTATAAAATGGATTTGATTAAAGGGATTGGTATTTCTTTAGTTGACCCTACTGAAGAGGGATTTATTGATACTGTTAAAGAATATCCTAATGCCATTATTCATGTAATTGCGGGTGTCGTTAAGCAAACCGATATTAAATATATGATGGGTAAGGGACTAAAACTTCTTATCTTGGGATATAAACATAAAGGTCGTGGTAATAATTTTTATAAGGATCATATGTATAATATTGAATCCAAGATTTATTTTCTTGAACAAGATGTTATGCGATTGACAGATCATTTTGATGTTGTATCTTTTGATAATCTTGCACTTGAACAACTTCATATGAGAGATAAACTTTCTGATGAAGATTGGGAAATGTTTTATGCGGGTGATGATGGTACTGTTACGTTTTATATTGATTTGGTAAATGGGACGTTTGCAAGAAGTAGTCTATCGGAAATTCATTATCCTATTGGAGATAAGACTATTGATGAAATGTTTCAGGTAATTCGGAATGAGGTTGAGAATGAGTCAAAGAAATTGTCCTAACTGTGGAGCACCGTACAAAACAGAATTAAATACTTGTCCTTATTGCGGAACATCATATTTTGATATGAGCGCTATTGATATTAATGAGGGTAGACCGTTTTATTTAAAGATAAAAATGAATGGTATGGTGCTCACTTCTAAAGTGGTCGCAGAGCCTAACATGGAAATGAACTTTACTGATAATGAGATTGATTGTATTGGTAGATGCGGTGAAGTACTAAAAAGGGTTAGTGTAAATCGTAGTTTAGGAATCGATATGCATTTCAAAAGCGTATATGAGCCTCATGATGTTCTTTTGACTATGGAGATTGAAGAATGACTTGGAATGAAATTAAAATTGATGGTTATGATTTTTGCACAGAATCTGGTAATTATCAGGTAAGGCGTAAAGGTGAACAGGTAGGATTGTATTATTATGACCATAGAATTGGATGGTGCAAAGATGTTGAAGAGGGAATGTTCGAGGCTTGGGTATTGGAATTGAAAGGTCGAAGAAGAAATGGTTGATAGATATATTGCTTTTATCGAAGGATTAAAGCAAAAATGGAAGCCTAACCCTTTTGGGTATCCTATTGTAGATAAATGGAATTATAAGTATGTTTGGAATCCTAATAAGCATATGACATTTAATTTTTTGAGCAGTGCAATAGATGAAAGAGTGCAAGAGGCAATTAGTAACGGGGAGTTATTCGAACAATTGTGTGATGTTAAACAAATCCCTCTTGGAGATTAAAAAATATATAGAAAGGCATGGTGGTTGAATGTCAGCATCACTTTATTTTGATAACGCTGCTACAATGCAGCCTGAGGAAGAAATGATACAGGATTATGTTAGTTTGTGTAGAGAATATTGGTGGAATCCCTCTTCGGTTTCTCAGTGCTCTATGGAAACAAGACAATATATTGAAAATGCGCGTAAAAGTATTTTGGGTCATATTAATGGTCAAGGAAATGATAAGATTATTTTCACGAGCGGTGGCACTGAGGCTAATAATCTTGCTATTAAGGGATTTTGTTGTGAAAAGTATACACATCTTCTAACGACTGGTAAAGAATTTGATTACCGGCGTATTACTCCATCACTTTTTATTTCAAGTCTTGAACACCCTTCAGTTACAAATCCTACTGTGTGGCTTTATGAAATGGGAATCGCTAATAGTGTGAATATGGTTAGATGTTATGATGATGGTACGCTTGATTTAGAATCGCTAGAAGAACGGATACGTTATACCCAAGACACTAAATTTCATCCAATCTTTGCGTCAATTATGATGGCCAATAATGAACTTGGATCAGTGAATGATATTAAAGCGGTTAGTGAAATTGTGCATAAATATGATGGTATTCTTCATGTGGATGCAGTTCAGGCATTTACCCATATGAAAATTGATGTACAAGAAATGGGTATAGATATGATGTCTGTATCTGGTCATAAGTTCGGTGCGCCACATGGTGTTGGTTTCTTATATGTAAAAGATGGTATTGAAATTAGTCCTCTTTTACATGGTGGTGGTCAGGAAAAGGGGTTGCGGTCTGGCACTGAAGATGCTCCTTCTATTATTATGATGGGTGACGTTATTAATCGGGTTTATGAGAATTTTGACAAAGATTCGGGGAGATTGGTAAAGTGTAGAAATCTTTTATGGGATTTGTTGTCAAGAAATTTTGATGTAAGGTTTAATAGTCCATGGGACGGGTTGTGTAATATTACTAATGTCACATTGGATGGAATTGATAATGAACAATTGATAACTAATTTGGATACTTTTGAATTTTGTCAAGTATCTGCTGGAAGTGCTTGTCATGCAGGAGTTAAAAAACCGAGTAAAGTGTTGAAGGAAATTGGTTTAACAGACAAAGAGATTAATAATACGATTCGTATTAGTATGGATAGAAATACGACTGAATACGAAATTAAATTGTTTGCGGCTGCTTTAAAAGAGCAAGTTGAGAAACTGCAAATGTTGTGAGCAAAGGAGGCTAAAGATGCATGGGCGAATACGGAATAAAGATTAAAAACATCGTTGTCGGAAGCCTTTTAGAGAAGAATGCTGGCGTCCGTGATTATATTGATATGACGGACGCTATGCTTTGTAATAGTCTGTTTTTAGATTATATGAAGAAACATGGGTTGGATATTTATAGAGATACTTCAACCAGAGATGTAATTGTTCTTGATTTCAAATATGGTACAAGAAGTTACGAACAAGAAAAAGCACATATTAAAAAATGTATTAAAGATACAGAGAAAAACGACAAATTAACTGAAGAGGAAAAAGAACAAAAGCTACAATACTTTAATGAGTTGCTAACGAGGGCTGAAGTAAATCAAGATAAATATGTTAGGTATAATCGTGCTGAAGCGAGAGATAAAGTTTACACAGAAGGTGTAGATGTTACTTATCCTCCTGTTCGCAAAAGTAAAGAGCCACAGACGATTCATTATAAAAGACTGTTTAGGACACCGGGCAAGGCTAAAAAGGGAACTGTAGATTTTATTAGAGAGGAATTGTACGATGTAGCTAAAGAATACCTCTATATGGGGATTGATCTTAATGAATATGAAAATCCCCTATTGGTTGAAGCTGAAGCCTATTCTTCTCTGGCTACGAGTACAATTATTGGTAAAATCAAAGTTAATCCTTATGATATATTGGTGCTTGATGATTACGATTCCTATTGTTTTAAAGATATTATAAGTATTGAAAAAGGCGAAGATGGGCACGTACATGCAGTAAAGCGTGAAAATGCTAAGATTGGTAATTCAATGTTTGACGGGCAAGGATTGATTGATCATAATTTCGTTCTTGAACAGTTCCCAAAAATTAATGGCTTTGTTCTTCTTAGAAATCACTTCTGCAAGATGGCATGTTTTGATACCGACATTCAGGGATTTTTTAGAGATTATGCTGCTGAACATGGGATTGATTATGAGACATGGAAATTGACAGATATATTTGGTCATGAGCATTATGCTAAAGATGTAAAAATCATTTGCCATGAATCCGCTATGAAGTGGATTAAGTTCAAGAATGGTCGAATTAATTATGATTATTGGTGCAAACGAGTTATTGAAGATAATGATGGTTATTTTGGGATTGTAAAAACTGCCAAAAAATCTAAATTGGGAAATGTTCAGAAAATGAGTTATCAGCATGTTAATTGCATGTCTGAAGAAGCCATGGAGAGTATTGTCCAATGTACTAAGGATTATATATATAAATTAAAAACTGATGACAATGTGTTTTTAGATTATTTAAGGCGTGGTATTAATTTTTCTAATGATTATGATGTGCTATTGGCTTTGGTAAAGCATAATAAAGATTTCATAAGGTCTAGTTATTTTAGACAACGGCGGGAAGCTATTATTACTAGTTATATTAAAATGAGCAAGACAGGACGAATCATTAATAATGGAGATAATATGACAATAGTTGGTTCGCCTTATGCTGAGTTAATGTTTGCTGTAGGAGAAAATCCCGAAGATGATCCTACGTTTGAGCAAGAAGAGTTGGCGATTCAATGCTATAGTGAGCGATTTGAAGACGGAGAATATTTGTGTGAAATGAGATCTCCTTTTAATAGCCCCAATAATATGGGCTATTTAAAAAATCACTTAGACTGGAGAATTAAAAAGTATTTTTATTTAGGGAAGAATTGCATTGCGATTAATATGAGAGAAACTGTTTTCGAAGAGAGAAACAATGGCTTAACATACAGGGTCGGTTCTATGGAAACATGGTTCAAAAACAAGGCAGTGAAAACGAAAAAGCTAAGGGTATGTTATGGAAGAAATTTGGAAAGATGTGCCGGGATATGAGGGCGTTTATCAATTTAGCAACTTAGATAGATTAAGAACTGTTGATCATTATGATGCAGCTAACAGATTTTTTGAGGGTAAAATTTTAAAATGTCAAACAATTAGGAAAGTTAAAAGCTACAATCTTTATAAAAATGGCGTGCCTAAACATTATAACGTTGAACGATTAAGGAAAATGTTATTTCCTGAAGAAACGCAAGATTCATTAGAGACTTGGATGCCTGTAAAGGGCTTTGAAAAGTATTATGAAGTAAGTGATACTGGTAAAGTACGATCTAAAGAATATGAAGAATATGTAAATGGCAAGCATGTTCATAGATATCCAAAAGAATTAAAACAGCATTTAAATTCTGATGGATATCCGACTGTGAAGTTGAGAGATAATAAACAACATACAGTGCATATGTTAGTAGCTGGTAGCTTTTTAGAAAAACCAGATTCTAATTTTGAAGTTGATCATAAAAATGGCGACAGACTAGATTGTAATTTAAGCAATCTTCGATATATATCTCATGCAGACAATATACGTCATACAATTGAACTAGGAAATCGTTTAGTGAATAATACTGGAGCGAAAAATTATAATGCTCGTTCGGTAAAAATTACAGATGAAAATGGTTGTGAATATCAGTTTGATTGTGTGCAAGATTGTGCGAAATATTTAATAGACATGTTAAAATTAAATTGTAGCATTAATACAATGCGGAGCCAGATTAGCGCCCATAAAAACAAAAAATTTCACGGCTATCTAATTCAATATATTTAATCATACTTATGCCAATTCGTTACGAAGAATATCAAAACCCATTAATTATTTGATATTTGAGTTCAGAGACTAGATTTTGCGAGAGGGTACTCAATAATAAATCCACGAGCGCCGCCTACCTGACCGTGAAAGACGAAGGTAAAGAAATAGTCCGAAACTCTAATGAAAATTAGAGAAGCTGCGGATAAAGAGCCGCAGATATAACAAATGCTGACATGGATGGAGACACTATCTATGTTACAAATCAATTTGCAATAGTTTCTCACGCTAAAAATTGTCAAATACAATTTCCTACAATTAAAAACAATATTCCTAAAGACACAACACGTTATAAGAATACTGCATTAGACTTGTCAAATATAGACAATAAACTTATGTCATCTCAAATGGGCATCGGTTTATCATCTAATCTAGCCCAGATAGCACTCTCCTATTCTTATACTTTTCCAGATAAGAAGTATCAGGATTATGTAAGCATTTTGTCTGTACTTGCACAAATATATATTGATTCAAGTAAACGTGCTTATGATATTGATTTAAATGAAGAAACGAAAAGAATTCAAAGAGATTTGAACATAAAAGCTAATGGATATCCAATATTTTTTAAACCTATTCAAAAATATAACAATAAACGTAATGGCATGGGGTCATTGAATATTAGCGCTGACAAATATAATGAGTCAATACAGTGTCCTATGAATGTTTTATATAATATGAACATCAATCCCCCATTACCAAACAGACTTACACCAATATCAATGGATAAATTTTTTATTCCACATTCATTGGAGATTCCTGATATAAGAGGGAGAAAGATAGAGCAACTAATTGAAAAATATAGTTTTAAACTTGGGAAATATCAACAGACATTAAATGATGATTCTTTAGATGAAATTTTATTATTGCGAACGGATTTTGATCAGCTTATTCAGGATATCAGACAGTTACATTTAGGAAAAAAATATCAGGGATTAATGAGTTATTTAATAAATAGGGCTTTTTATATTACCCCTAAAGTTAAACAAAGAAAAAAATATATGGAAAGCAAAACACATGCAAATCGTTCGGTTTTGGTTAAAACTTTATATATTTTGAACCCAGAACAGTTTCTACAGTGTTTTGTACATAACCCCTGATATTATTAATATTTTTTGGGGGTAAGAATTATCACCATTCATAAATATGATAATATTTTATTATATATTTTGACTTTCATTTTTTACAAAATAAGCCAAATATATGAAAGGAAGTTTATATGATATCATATAAGCTTTTAGATACAAGAAACAAAAAGATTACAAAAGAAGTAAAGGAGAAAAATTATGGTAAACAAGCAGGAATTTATTTCAAAGGTTGCAGAAAAGTCTGGTTTTACAAAGGTGGACACTAAGGCATTTGTTAACGCTATGGAGTCCGTTATCTTTGATTGTGTTAAAGAACATGAGGATCTGAAGCTGACTAACGGTATGACCGTTGTTGTTAAGGATGTTGCCGCAAGGACTGGACGCAATCCTATGACTGGTGAGACTATTGAGATTCCCGCCAAGAAGAAGGTGTCTGTTAAGATTGGTAAGGCTCTTAAAGAAGCTGCGAATTAATTAAATTTTGACAATTAAATACTGATATAGATGTAGCCCATCACACTGTCATAGGTGTGGTGGGCATTTTTAGTATGTAGAAAGGGGATGCTTATGGCTGAACAGAGAATTATTGATGTGTCTGAGCATCAAGGAAAAATTGATTGGAAGCGTGTTAAGGATTACATTGACGGTGCGATTTTGCGCACTGGATATGGAGACAATTTGTCACGACAGGATGATAAATATTTTAAATATAATGTAGAGCAATGTGAAAAATATGGTATCCCCTATGGAACATATTTGTATTCTTATGCTGGAAGTACTAATCAAATCAAAAGTGAAATTGAGCATGAGAAAAGGGTTACTAAAGGACACCATCCTGTTTCACATTGGCTTGATTTAGAAGAATGGAATTTACGTCATTTAAATAAACAAGCGGCTACTGCGTGGCTGGAAGAATTTGGTAACAATTCTGGTGTATATGCAGGTCAGGCTTATTGGCGTGATCCTTTAAAAGGATTTGAATGTCGTAGATGGATTCCAGCTTATGGAACAAATTCTGGCAAACAAGAAATTAAATATAAACCATCTTATTCTATGGATGGATGGCAGTTTACTTCTAAAGCACATATTCCGGGTATTGCGGGTAATGTAGATGAATCTGTTTGGTATGTACCTTTTTATACTAAGGCTGAGAATGCCGTAAAAGGTTCAACTACTGAGCCTGTGAAAAAGGTTTATCATGTATACAAAAAAGAAGTTGCTATGTTAATTATGAAACATCTTTGTACTCATAAAGATCATGGTTACACACAAGACATGGATAAACGTTGGGGCAAAGGAACAGAGACAATTGATATTTATGGAAGAAAATATACAATTAAATCTGGTGATAGAGATTGCTCTTCTGCTGTTATATCCGCATTTGAAGCTGCTGGAATTAGCTGTGGTGGTGCAACATATACAGGTAATATGCGGAAATGCATGACTGGAACGGGTAATTTTAAATGGCGTCCCATGTCATTTATCGCTCAAATGGGCGATGTTTATTTAAATGAAGCTTGCCATACTGCTATGTGTCTTAGTGCAGAACCTGATGTATTAATGGAATTCAGTATTAATGAGAAAGGCACTGCTACTGGTGGTAAACAAGGTGACCAGAAACAAGTTGGAGAATACGATGAGAAATATGGTCGTGGTGAAAGTCATTTAAGAATGTACTATAGTTATCCATGGAATGGTATTCTTGAATGTGTTAATAATGAAATCGCTTTCGATATTGAATATATTGTAGATTCTTCTGGCAATAAGAAGATTGTTACCGAAGAAAAAATAATTGATAAACAAGCAGATCAAAAACAGGCTGTTGTCGTGCCTGTTATTTTTAAAGAAGTAACTCCCGATATTGTTCAGCAAGTATATCAAGGAAAATTCGGGAAAGGCGCAGTTGATGGTACAGAACGGTTTACTAAGTTGACTAAAGCAGGTTATAATGCAACAGATGTTCAAGCAAAAGTAAATTGGGTTTACAAAATTGCGAAAGGTCTGCTTGATGGCAATTCTTCTATCGTAAAACAATATGGTAACGGTAAGAACAGACGTAAAAATTTGGGTAATTGGTACGATGTAGTTCAAAAAGAAATTAATGTTCTTGCAGGTATTGATAAATGGTGAATTGATATGAGTTATATTAATTTTAATCCAAATCCTGATCGGAAATTAGTTGGAGATTGTGTAATACGTGCAATTTCAAAAGCCATGAATCAATCATGGGATGATACCTATATAGCGCTTTAGCAATGTATAGATAAATTGGAACAACAGTAATTATTATTGAAAGGAGTCGGTTTTATGCTGACTCCTTTCTTAATTATAAAGGAGGATTCTTTTGGAATTTTACAAAGGTTATAAAAGAATCGAAGGGGATACTGAATATATTAACACAATGCTTTCCCCTGAAAATTATCAAAATTGGTGTATTAATGAATATGCCATTATTAAAAATACGGATACTGGGCAAGAGTCAGAAATGAGATTCACAGGTGATAAGTTTGTTGGCCTTAAACTTCCTAATAGTAAATATATTAAAGGTAAGAACGCTGAACAACGGTGTGCACTTGATGCATTAAATAATGATGATATTACGGCTGTCGCTATATTAGGCACATATGGAAGTGGAAAGTCGTTTTTATCAACCAAAATGGGACTTTATCGTGTTCAGGAAAAAGGAACTCAAGCAAGAATACTTTGTGTACGAGAAGCTTGGGGTGAGGGTAAGGAAATTGGTTATTTGCCCGGTGATATGTCAGATAAGATTGGAATGTTTTTAACGCCATTTATCCAACAATTAGATGGTGGTGAAATTGAATATGAAAAGCTTGTTAGACAAGAGATACTTAGTGCTAATGTTCTGTATTATATGAAGGGCACTACTTATAACGAAACAGTTATGCTTTGTGACGAAGCAGAGGATTTGACAGAAAAGCAAATTAAATTAGTAGGAACAAGGGTGGGCACAAATAGTAAGATATATTTTTCGGGGGATTACAAACAGTCATTGTTAGACAGTACTGAGTTTAATCCTTTATTACGTATGTGCGAAAAACTGAAAGGAAATCCACTTTTTGCGTGTGTGTATCTCACTGAGGACGTGCGAAGTGAAACTTCTAAAATGTTTGCTGATCTGTTCGATTAAAGGAATTAAAAGGAGGAAACGTGTATGGCTGAACTTGCATTACTCCCTGAAGTGGGAAATGAATTTTCTTATATCGAAGAAATGGGTGCAGATGTATACGATGAATTAATGAAATTTTATACGGGTAAAAGGGTTCTGATTTTTAATAAAGATATTGATAGTACTATTATTGAATCCTATGCTATTCGTATTTTGAAGTGGAATGAAGAGGATAAGAATATCGCCCCTAATTTAAGGAAGCCTATTACTATCCTTATTAATAGTTGTGGTGGTGATTTATTTAGTACATTGTTTTTTATTGATATTATTAAACAATCTAAGACGCCTATTAGAACAGTAGGTATGGGGTTTGTAGCATCGGCAGCTTACTATATCTATATTAACGGGCACGACAGAATTGCATTTGAAAATACAACATTTCTTCAGCATGACGGAACTATTGACATTGCTGGTTCTAATTCCAAGGTTAAGGATTTCATTGCTTTTAATGATTATACCGAGGAAAGAATTAAGAAAATGATTTTGTCTGTAACTAAAATTGATCCAGAGTTCTATGATAAGACTTTTGACAAGGAATATTACTTCTTTGCCGATAAAGGTAAAGACTTGGGTGTTGTAGATAAGATTATTGGGCAGGATGTTGAATTGACTTATATTTTTGAATGAGGATAATATATGGATAAACAATTATTAAATAAATTACCTACTGAATCAGAGGAACAATATATTTGGAGAATTGGGCATTATATTGGTGACGGGCTGATTGATTCATGGAAAGACGTGGCTGATATAGTAAATGCCCAGTTATATACAGATGAAAGTCAATGGAAAAACAGTGATACTTATAGACGTCAAGTTTCTACTGCTAAAAGATATTATGACAATGTGTTTAGTGCTATGATTTCAGATGCTGAATACGATCCTAATATTCGGGAACAACTTGAAGAATTGAGACGTGAAAGAATCAAAATACAAACATTAAATATTGAACGCAACAGGATTGACAGAGAACAGGCTCGTAGGGAATTATTCTTTGAGCAAGTTCATAGCTTGGCTCAGACTATTCCTGTGCCAGAGTTTGAAGCGGTTCAGGTTGATGATGACAGTGAAGAGACATACGTTTTATGTCTTGCAGATATTCATGCAGGTGCAAAATTTACATCTTTAACTAATGAATATTCTTTGGATATTATGAAAGATAGATTTGATCTATTGGTTGTGGATATCGTGAACTTTATTCGCTCTCATAAGGCTAAAGAACTGATAGTGCTTGGTTTGGGCGATTTTGTTCAAGGTCTTATTCATGTCAATGATTTAAAGATTAATGATTCTTCTATGGTGGCTGCTGTTGTTGAAGTATCTAAGACTGTAGCTGCATTCTTAACAAAATTATCTAAATATGCTTATATTAAATATTATCATGTAGGTTCTTCTAATCATTCTCAACTTAGGGTGCTTGGTACAAGACCTAATGAGTTGATGGATGAAGATGTAGAGTATATTATTGGACATTATATTGAAGATTTATGTTTATCAAATGAACGAATTACAGTTTATACGCCTAAAGAAGGTGAATGGTTTACTAAAATTGATGTGACTGGATTCAATGTAATTGCAATGCATGGACATCAGATTAAGAGTTTTGAAAATGCCTTGAGTATGTTATCTGTTAAACAGGATGAGATGGTTGATTATCTTATTATTGGACACACGCATACCAGTAAAGAAATCAGTGGCTCTGAAGGATGCTGCCATGATACTGAGGTTTTGGTATGTCCAAGTTTTGTAGGGTGTGATCCTTATGCGGATAGTATTTTTAAAGGTAATAAACCAGCAGTTAAGATTTTTGGTTTTCATCATATTTATGGTCATAATGAATCATATAAAATTATATTATAAATAGGAAGAGATACGTGTAAACGTGTCTCTTCTTTATTATATCGCAGAGTGGAGAAGTTCGGTCTATCTCGCCAGCCCCATAAGCTGGAGGTCACAAGTTCAAATCTTGTCTCTGCTATTTCTTATGTAACTAACTTTTGACGGATTAAAGTGATAAAAAAGGAAGGTGATTGCATGGCTTATCTTCGTGAGGTTAAGAGCCAAGATACTGTAAAAAAAATGAGAATAGGCGATTTGCGAAACGAATATAATGCTCTTGCAGAACGCTATACAAGAATTACAAAATGTGATGATTTGGTGTGTCCTTCTTGTGGACGATTAAAAACAGCTAAGAAAGAAAACTTTTATGCAGATGGGAATACAATACATGGATATTATCCTATATGTAAAGAATGTGTTTTTAGGGAAGCTGAAAATATAGAAAAACCTACAGATCCCCCTAAAGAAACAAAAATATCTGTACAGAGAGTTTTGCGAAAAATGGATAAGCCTTTTATTGAAAGTTTATATATCAGTTGTGTTAATTCATACAATAATGAAGAATCGAATGAATCTGGCAAATCTAAGATGATGCCATTTCAAAGGTATATGTCTCAGATCAATAGTCTCCCAGCTTATAAAGGTAAGACATGGGAGAATTCAGAATATGGTGAAAAGTATTCTGTATCAAGGCCAGATAAAATTGAAATTATAGATGAAGACCAAGAAATAATTAAACGTGGACGTAAAAGGTTTGGTGCTTATTCATCTGAAGAATTATATCAGTTGGAAAGCGCTTACGAAGATTGGGTATCTCGATATCCTGCTGAAGCAAAAGCGCAAGAGGTGTTGTTTGAGCAGTTATGTATACAGGATATGAGGGCAAGGCAGCTATCAAAAGAGGGATCTGATCCTAAAGATGCGATCAAATCTTGTCAGGATATTATGACAAGTTTAGGTATTAAACCTACTCAAAACTCTACAGATGCAATGACTGATCAGAAAAGTTTTGGTGAATTGATTAAAGCTTGGGAAATGGAAAAGCCAATTCCTGAGCCTGAGGGCGAGTGGGCTGATATTGATAAAATTGGTTTGTTAATAGATGTATTCTTCAAAGGTCATCTTGTTAAGATGCTTAATATTAAAAATGCTTTTTCTTCTATTTATGAAAACTTTATCGGTAAGCTAACTGTAAAGCGTCCTGAGTATAGTGAGGATGACGATACGGAAGCTATTTTTGATGAAATCTTCGGAAATAAAATGAACGAAGAATTTGCATCGGATGATGAATAATGGCTGAATTCATAGAAGAAACCAGAAGTATAGATGAAGTTAAAGAAGAAAAGCATAAAAAATTAATGAATACCATCGCTTGGCGTGCTGGTTATTATAGAGCAAACCCTCAAAGGTTTGTAAAGGATGTACTACAATTTAAAACCATTCGTCTGCGATGGTTCCAAGAATTACTTTTGTGGGCAATGATGCACAATAATTATGTGCTCTATTTAGCCGCAAGAGGTCAGGGGAAAACAATGTTAGTCGCACTCGTGGCAGTAATATATTGTATTTTATATCCCGGCTCCAAAGTTATAATAACTGCTCCTGTATTAAAACAAGCTGCTGAATCGTTGCTAAAAATTAGAGATGAGTTTTGTCCTCAAAGTAGTTTTCTAAGAAATGAAATAGCTAAAATAAGTATTGGACAAAATGATGGCTCTGTATATTTTAAGAATGATAGTTGGATTAAAATAACTACTAGTACTGATAACGCTCGTTCTGCCCACTGTAATATTATTATAGTGGATGAATATGTTAAAACAGATAAACGTATTATTGATAGTGTTATTCGTGAATTTTTGAAAGCCCCTCGATCACCGGGCTACCTTAGTAAACCAGAATATTCTCATCTTCAAGAGCGTAATAAAGAAATATATATGTCTTCTGCTTGGCTAAAGTCAAGTTGGGGATATGATAAATTTTTGGCATATTTCAAAAACTTTATTAATCCTAAAAGAAAATATTTTGTTTGTGGTCTTCCATATCAAATATCTATTCTTGAAGGTTTGCTGATGAGAGATGAAGTTGAAGACCGTATGTCAGAAGATGATTTTGATGAAGTCGCTTTTCATATGGAAGATGATTGTTTTTGGTATGGCGACAATGAGGGTGGCGTGTTTAGTTTTGATGAAGCTACACGACTTAGAGTAAATAAAAAAGGATTACTACCTTTAAAGTTTTATTCTAAAGATAATCCAATTCCCCATGCTCCTAGAAATGGAGAACGTATATTATCGATAGATATAGCGTTAATGGCTTCTACGAAAAAGAAACGTAATGATGCTTCTGCTATATATATTAATGATGCTATAAGAACGACAGACACGAAGTATAAGGCTCATTTTGTTTTTGGGCAAACATTTGAGGGATTAACCGCAGACGAATTGGGTCTGATAGTAATGAGATATTTTTATCAATATAATTGTACATATATGGTAATTGATACCAACGGTAAACTTATGCCGCTTTTATTAGTGATAATAAAATGTAAAGAGCGGAATTAAGCGAGAAAGCTGTAATGCCAACTCGAACCGAAGGCTATATGTAAAAATATAGTCAGGGGCAACGCATAGAGAGTGAAACTATTTATAATAGAATATAACCTCTCCACGAGACCGCTCTATCTATTTTTTAAGAGGTTAACTTGTGAGTTAGTAAAAAGAATTACAAATTTAATATTTATCTTACCTCATTTTTATAAAGAAAGAGAGGTAAGAAAAATGTTATTAAGTGAAACTGTAAAAATGAAATGGAATTCTAAAAATGTAAGACGATATCAAAAACAAGGATATCGATACACACATATGGGTGATGAATTTAATGTGAAAGTGTGTGATTTGTCACCATATAGTCAAGCATTAATTAAATTAAAATGTGACTACTGTGGTCGTGAATATTTTACTAAGTATTATACTTGGCGCAAATGTAGTAAAGAAGGTATTATACAGACAGATTGTTGTAGTAATCCTGATTGCACTACTCAAAAAGCACAAGAAGCTTTGTTTAAAAAATATGGAGTTAATAATGCTTGTCAGTTATCTTTTGTGATAGAAAAGACTAAACAAACCAACCTAGAAAAGTATGGTTGTGAAAATCCTTTTGCGAACAAAGAAATACAAGAAAAAATTAGAAAAACAAATCTTGAAAAATATGGGGTTCCCTATTCTATACAGAATGAGGGAGTTCGTGCAAAAGCGACAAAAACTTGTTTAGAAAAATATGGGGTTCCAAATTACGGAATTCTTTACTCAGCTACTCATAAGGGGGAACTAGGCTCTAATTGGAAAGGGGATGCACGAAAAACAGAACGTATAGAACGTTATGATCCTAGGTATCGAGAATTTAGACGTGATGTTTTTATTCGTGATCATTTTACTTGCCAATGTTGTGGGGCGAAAAATTATAAAGGACGTCATGGCACTGTTATTTTAGAAGCACATCATTTAAATAATTTTAAAGATTATATAGATGAAAGATATGATGTGGATAATGGAGTGACATTATGCAAAGAATGTCATAAAAGATTTCATTCAATGTATGGGAAAAAACACACCGTCAAAAAACAGTATTATGAGTTTTTAGAAAAGATTAAAAAAATAGATAAAAAAATATGCTGAACTATTAGGAATAAAAACTAATAGAATTATAGGATAAAAAGCCTATAAGTTAACAAAATGGTAGGTCTAGGAGTGTACGATTATATTATAAAAGATCAATATGATCCTGAAACAGGAAACACTTATAAGGCTTTAACTTGCTGTAATAATGATGAAATGGCACAGCGTTGTAAAGTTCGTGACGCTAAAAAAGTTGTTTATTCTGTAAAAGCATCAGCTGATTCTAACAGTATATATTGTCTTTTACTTCGTAACGCAATTCAAAATGGTAATGTTGATTTCTTAGTATCTGAGAATGATGCGGAAATATATCTTTCTAAAGAATTCAAGGGGTATAAGAAATTAACTGTATATGAAAAAGGCGAATTGCTTAAATCATATGCAGAAACGTCTGCCGCTATTTTTGAATTGGTAAAATTAAAAGGCTATTATAAAGATGGTAAGTTGAAAGTGTTTGAGACAAAAGGCAATAGAAAAGACCGCTACTCTTCTCTTTCATATAATTATTGGTGTATGAAACAATTAGAATTACAATTAAAACCTACTATGTCAGATGTAGAACAACTTGTGTATAGTCTTCCTATTAGAAGAGGACGCACAAGAAATAATAGAATAATTTAAGGAGGGTGCTTATGGCACGTAAAAGAAGAAAAAATCGCAATGTGTCGAATGCAACTCCGGCACGAGAGTTAATAAATACTCAACATGGTGAAAAGACGGTTTCTGAATTACAGTCTTTTTACAATGATAATTACAATAAATTAAAGAATTTTGAAGCAGCTCAAAATTCATTCAAGCAAATTACAGATGTGACAAAAAATACAAGAAAAGCCATTCCTACTTTTGATAAAGGCAAACTTCTTTCTTATTTAAAAAATATTGGTAATAATGAAAAGAATTTAAGGAATCTTTCTTGGTATCTTTATTATCGATCACAAATGTACAAGAAACTTATCAATTATAATGCGACTATGTTTGAATTGGATGCAAGGCGCATTATTCCTAATTATGATGTAACTGCTAATACACAAAATGACAAGAAAATATTAAAAGAATATGCTGAAACAGCTAAGTTTATTGACAGTCTTGACCTTCAGCAAAAATTCTTGATGATATATCTTATTTGTTTTCTTCAAGATGTATTTTATGGTTGTGCTTATTATGACGATGATAATGGATTATTTATTCTTCCGCTTGATCCAGACTATTGTAAGATTGCGGGTAGATTTCCTACTGGTGATTTTGCATTTGCCATGGATATGTCATATTTTACAGGCACATATAACTATTTACTGGAATATTGGGGAGAACCTTTTGAATCAATGTATCGCCAATATCAATCTGGCGGTGATGATTTTAAATGGCAGGTGTTTCCAGAAGAATATACTGTTTGTTTAAAATTAAATATAGAAGATTGGAAAGTGATTGTTCCATATTATTCTGGCTTATTTGCTGAGTTAATTAATTTAGAGGATGTTAAAGATTTTCAAGCCATTGCAGATGAACAAGACATTTATAAATTAATTTGGATAGAAATGGAAACAATAGCAGGAAGTAAAAATATTGATGATTGGAAGGTAGACCCCGAAATAATTATCCAATATTTTAATAGAATGTGTGAAGAAGCATTGCCAGATTATACTTCTGCCGTTATCGTACCCGGAAAATTAAATACCATTGGTTTTAGTGACAATGATGCTACTACTAATAGTAATAAGGTGACTAAAGCCACAGAAAATGTACTTAATTCTGGTATGGGTGGTCAGGTATTGAATAGTATATCAATTACAGGTACAACCGGTCTGAAACTGGCAATGAAAGTTGATACAGAATTGGCAATCAGTTCTTTACTTGGACAGACTCAGGGATGGGTTAATAGATATGCGACTTATAATTTGAGTACACCTTGTAAAGTAGTGTTCTTCCCTATTAGTGCTTATACAAAAGAAGACTTTAGGAAAGAGTTGCTAGAAAATGGTACTTATGGTCTTCCTGTAAAACTTGCACTTAATACATTGAGTGGCATTAGTGAATACGAGTCATTAGCTACTAATTATCTTGAAGAAAATATTCTTGGTTTGTCTGATAAGTTTAATAGTCCTCTTGCATCTAGTCACACGTCTTCTGGTAATAGTGACGGCAAGGTTGGTAGACCTGCACTCGATGACGGAGAAATTTCCACTGATGGAGAAATTAGTAGAGAAAAAAGAGACAGATCAAATGGTTAAAAGGAGGTTTAACAATGGAAAAAATGCCGTTTATTAAAACCTCTGATGTAGAGGTAGCTGAAATGCTTAGACAGGCTGGTTATCCTGAAATGGAAAAAGAAGGAAGCCAGTTTGTATTTGTGAATATAGGTCGTTTTGAAGACGGAAAATACAGCACTATTCCTGTTGATAAATGTACCTTTTCAAGAACGGTGCATTTATAAAGGAGGTGTAATCATGTTTATTAGTATAGATGCTTTTTATGATTATCTGGTAAATAAAGGAAGTAATCTGAAGTTTTCTAAAGATGAATTTGGTGGCTCATTTGTGGCTATTGGGCTTGAGGGGTCTTTATCTTTTAATAAAGATACAGATAAAGATGGTCTTGTAAAAGCGCATTTAAAAGCTGCTCACGTAGGTAAAAATAGAAATAGAAGTCAGATTACTTATAGTTCTATGAAAAAGAACTTAAAAAGTATTAAGAATCGACCTATTTTAGCGTATATCCATCAGCTTGAGATTGATGGAGAGCAGAAAAGTGTTTTTGGTTGGCATGCAATGCATGAGGGTGAGAATGGGGAAATTGTTTATGATGAGATTCCTGTAGGTCATGTTCCTACTGATGCTAAACCAGAATTAGTATATGATGCTGATAAAGATAAAGAATATATTGAAACAGATGCTTATCTTTATGAGGGGTACACAAAAGCACCTGAAATTCTTATGGATGCAGACGGTCAATGTCCTGTATCTGTAGAAATTGATGTTTATGATTTTTCATATGATGCCAAGGAAAAGATTTTAAATATTGATGATTTTGTATTTAAAGGAATTACTATTCTTGGATATTATGAAGATGGTTCGACAGTAGAGCCAGCCATGGAAGGTGCTAATATATCTTTATTAAATTTCAATGTGGATAAAGCCACATTTGAGATAGATCAAAATTCTATGAAAGGAGGAAAAGATGATATGGGCTTATTTGAGCAACTGTTGGAGCAGTACAATGTGACTGCTGAAGATATCACTTTTGAGCATGATAATCTGACAGATGAAGAGCTGAAAGCTAAATTCGAAGAGATGTTTGGTAATGCTGAAGCTGATCCTACTCCTGAATCGAATTTTGAAGATAATCCTGAATCTGGAGATGAGGGTGCTGAAGGTGATGATTCTGAGGGAGAAGCAGAACCCGAAGAGCCTGAAACAGATCCTGAACCTGAAGCGGACGAAGGTGAAGATGGTGCACAAGATGATGATGAACCAATTAAAAAGATTGACAACTCTATCGCCTATAGTGTTAATGGCAAAGAATTTGCTGTGTCTCTGAATGATAAAATTTATGCGCTTTCTACTCTGGTTAATGATGCTTATTCTGAGGCTGACAACACTTATTACAATGTAATTGTTTATGATAAAGAACTTGTAATGGTAGACATTTGGGCTGGTAGTGCTTATCGTCAGTCTTATGGCGAACGTGCTGGTGTCTTCTCTCTCAAGGGTGACAGAATACCTGTTCATGCAATTTATGTAACAGATACTGAGGAAGCTGAAATTGAGAATATGCGTTCTAAATATTCTGCTATGTCTGATGAATTGGCTAAATATCAGCAAGCCGAAGAAGATTCTCGTAAAGAAGCAATTATTAATTCCGAAGATTGGAATGATATTTCTGGTTCTGCCGAATTTGCAGAAATCAAAGCAAAGGCTTCTGAATATTCTGCTGATGAAATTCAAGCTAAATGCGATGCTCTTTTGCTTTCTTATGCTAAATCCAATAGCAAAAAGACGCATGTTGCAAAGGACACTAATCAGCACAAGTTCTCTCTATTTAGAGTTCCTGAGGGAAAATCTGCTGATAGCAACAAGAGATATGGAAATCTCTTTGACTAATATTTATTAAATTTTAAGAAAGGAGTTAAACGTTATGATTGATATTGCTTTTGTTTTTACACATAACGAAGCGTTCCCTTCCAGACTGCTTGCGGCTAATGGTGGTGGACACATTTTTGATATCGAACTGACCGCTGATCACGATAATGGTGAACTGGTTGGTCGTGGCGATTACATTAAACTTGGTACTTATAAAGAGGCAGCTGCTCCTACTTTTGCGGGTAAGATCGTTGAGCAGGCCGCTAATGGCAATTGGTATGTTGAAGTTACTGAAGCTACAGAGGCGCTTTGGATTCTGATGCCTGAAATTACTCCTTATGATATTCCTCAGACCGAAAACCCTAAAGCATGGGTGAATAAGACTGGTGATGTCGTTAAGGGCTATTCTCTGGTTAAGGGTGATATTTTTGAAATGTCAAACGAAGGATTCCAAGGCGAACCCGCTGTTGGCAAGGCAGTATCTTTTGCAAACGGCAAGTATGTCGTTGCAGCGTAATAGACTATAGAAAGGAGGATAAAGCGATATGATTAAAGTATTTTCTACTGAACACCTTAGAAATATCTTTGCGGAGACTCCTTATGAGTCTGTTCGCAATCTGATGTTTGATCTTGCTATGGGCAATGATATTGTTGATGATGGCAAGGTTATTGGTAAGCAGGAAGCTAATGATAAGCTGAGAAAATTCGTTTATCAGATTCTTGATATTCATGAAGAGAAGCCTACTAAGCGCACTCTGCATCGTGCAATGCGTAAGCATGGCGAAGAGCTGTTTGAAGTTATCGAGGAAGTTGTTGATCTGAAGATTGAGGAAGGACTTCGTGAGAACGATTTCTTCATGCAGTATGTTGACAGACGTTCTATCGCCAATGATGATATTATTGAATTTGTAACCGAGGATGACACTCTTCTGAGTGTTGCTAAAGTTTCTGGTCAGCATCACGATTTCGTGCTTCAGAGACTGGGCAGAGGCGAAAGATTTACTGTTAAGCAGGAAGTCTATGGTGCTGCTGTTGGCGCACAGATTGATCGTTATCTTGTTGGTCAAGAAGATTGGGCTGCACTGGTGAATGCAGTTGCTAAGGCATTCCAGACTGAACTTATTAATCAGATTTATGCGGCATTTGGCGATGCTTATAGGAAGCTTCCCGCTTCTCCTACTCTGATTGGTAATAACACTTTGGTTAAAGATACTTTTGATGGGATTATCACAGAAGTCGAAACTATTAATGGTTGTGAAGCTATTATTGTTGGCACTAAGACCGCTCTGAAGAAACTGAACGCTCTGACCGATGTTGATTGGAGAGCACAGTCTCAGAAGGAGTCTGTTGCTAATACTGGTAGACTTGGTACTTACGAGGGAACTGAGTTGGTTGAGATTCCTCAGCGTTATCTGGACAAGTCCCTGACTCAGAAAGCTTTTGATGATAAGATTCTGCTTATTCTGCCCGTTATCGAGGATAAGTTTGTCAAGGTCGTTGATCAGGGTGAGACCGAGATTTATCAGGTCACCGAGAAGGGTGAAGAGAACGGTCGTTGGGATGACGTTATGAAGTATGAAATGACCCGTGGCTTCGGCGTGGGCGTTCAGCTTGGTCGTTATTTCGGTATGTGGACTCTTCCCGCCTAATAATAATTAAATATTGGATTTAAAAGGAGTAAAGAATTATGGCAAGAAGTGCTAAGAAAACGCAGGTTATTACACCTGCACCTACAATTGCTGAGAATGTTGTGATTGAGCCTGAAGTTGTAGAAGCAAAGAAGACTGTCTCAGAAAAGAGAAAATTTGCATCTGATGACAGAATTCCTTGTAAGTCTGTACTTGTTGGTAAAACACATCTTCTTGGCAAAAGAACTAATATGATTTACACGTTTTTGGGTAGAAATGACACAATTGGTATTGAATATCAGGATTTGGTAGCAGAAGTACGTGCTGGCACTAATCTGCTCTTCCGTCCTATGATTATTGTCGAAGATCAGGACTTTATTAATGAGTTTCCTAAATTAAAGCAGTTCTATGAGAATCTTTATCCAGTATCGGATTTGAAGGCTTTACTTAAAAGACCTGTAAGGGAAGTTCAGGCAATTCTTCCTAATCTGCCCGCTGGCGTTGTAGATAGTATGAAGAGTGTTGCTGCTGATATGGTCAGAACAGGTGAACTTGATAGCATTTCTACTATCAGGGCTTTAGATGGTGCTTGGGGCACTGACTTGGCTATTCTGACTGG
>Ga0326512_10000767_pt1 | contig 27100 bp, 36 predicted proteins | sample 1_2617_0518_D_FD_203652 | JGI IMG/M metagenome (GOLD analysis project Ga0326512, IMG submission 203652) | Bovine rumen microbial communities from UC Davis, California, United States - 1_2617_0518 | ecosystem: Host-associated > Mammals > Digestive system > Stomach > Rumen | place: USA...
CGCTAATTGGAAAATCATCATTCGTGTGCGTTATCGGTTTCGGGTTATCTCCTGGCTTGCGCATCGTCACGAGGTAATCGGGGATGCCTTGTCGCGATATTGAACTGTCCTTGTTCTTTTGCTTGTTTAGCAATCCAATCGCTTTAGTTCGCTGCATAGCCGTTACGGGGTCTTTCCATATCGTGACTTCGCTATGGTAGATAAAGCCAACGGATTGAAACATGCGAATTAAATCGCCGCGAAAATCCTTAATGCCAATTGCGCCGTCGCGCTCCTTGCTCATTGGCAAGTTCATGCAATGGAAAGAAACCAAGCGCCCTGGCATCATGACTCGATATAGCTCCGAAACTAGATACTTGAAATGTTCTGCAAACTCTTCATCGGTTTTTGAATTGCCCATGTCGCGGTCACTGTTGCTGTAGGTGTAAAGACTTGCAAACGGCGGGGAAAACACCGAAAAGCCTATGGAGTCGCTTTCAATCTCTCTAATGCGCTTCACGCAATCGCCGAGAAGCATTGTCCACCCTGCGCCGTGCTTGTCATCCTCGATGTACTCCGATGCATCGCGTGATGTTTTCTCTTCGTCATCGCGAATCTTTGAAGTTCTCGCCAACATTTCAATTCTCATTTCTTCGCTGTCGTTCTTCTTGCGTAGGACGTTTTCAACAATGGACTGCTCCAAATCCGTTATGAATATTTCAACGTCCACTTCTTTGGTTTGGCCGAATCGCCAACAGCGCCGCACGGCCTGGTAAAACTGCTCATAGCTGTGAGACATGCCGCAAAAAGCTATCTTGTGGCAATGTTGCCAGTTCATGCCAAAACCAGCGATTGACGGCTTTGTTACCAACACGCGATACTTTCCATCGGCAAATCCCAGCATTGCATCTTCTTTGTGTTCCGATGAATCCGAGCCGCGAACCTCGATAGCATCTTGAATCGATAGTGCTAAATGTTCCGATTCTGCATTAAGGTCGCACCATATCAGCCAAGAATCATCAGACGAATTGACATATTGCGCTATCATGTCGGCTTTGATTTCGATTGTGTTGCGCCGTGCCTTTTGCTGCTCGGATAGCGTCGTTTCTGTCACGGCAAACAATCGGCCATCTTGGTTCATGCCGCTTTCGATCACGTGCGTATTGATTCGCAGTTCCGGCAACTCAAAATCACCATCGTCATAACCCAAATCAGACGGTTTCGTAATCATGCACGCCCATGACGAAACCCAATCCCAGAATTTGGAAGCTGCATGGCCTTTGAGCCGCCATTTTGACGTATCGCCGCCGTCATGGATAAAGAACATTGCTAGCATTTCGCTTCTGTCCATGCATCCCAAGAACTCGGAGTGATTCCCCAGCTCCATGTAATCATTCGGCGATGGTGTAGCCGTACATGCGAGTTTAAACGGCGTGAACTTGAACATCGAAATGATTTGATTACGAATCGCGCCCGTGTAGCTTTTCAAGATTGACGATTCATCGAGCACAACGCCGCTAAAATCAACGCCCTCGAAATGTTGGAGCATTTCATAATTCGTTATGTTGATGCCGTCTTGCAATTCGTCGGCGTTTCGCGCCTTGTGGACTTCGATGCCGAATGTTGCACCCTCGCGGCAAGTTTGAGCGGCAACGGCCAACGGAGCAACAATTAGGATTTGTCCACCTTCGTGCGCGTGGACTTGTTCCGCCCATGAAAGCTGCATGATTGTTTTGCCCATGCCGCAATCGGCGAAAACCGCCGCACGTCCCTTTCTGCATGCCCATGTGACAATATCGCGCTGAAAATCAAATAAAAACGGATTCAAGTTTTGCGGCTCGAATCCGTTTGGCTTTTGCGCTATGCGCTTCGATGCTAAGAACTCTTCATATTCCATTCATTCACCCCTTGAATATTTTTGATTGCTGTAATCTTTCGTGATTTCGCGTTTAAGCGTGTTTTGAGCCGTGCTAGAGCCATGTTTTACCGTTTCGCGACTAAGCACCCGCCCAACGCTTAAACAGGCTCACAATCGTGCCGTATTCGTCCACCGTTGCTAGCCATCATCGACGCGATAAAGTCGGCCATGTTTTCTGCCGCGCGTGATATGACCGTGTTGCGCTCTAGTGAATTTGTCTGCTTGCCTAGTTCCTCGCTGATTTGACCGTAGGCCATGACTAGCTCTAGGCATTCTTCGAATGTCATTAGTTCACCCCCAATCAGGCAAAAACAACTGTCCATTGTTTAGCCATCGCTTTTGCAATACCTGGATATGTTTTGCTACGCATTTTTGATCGCTCAAATGGCGGTAGACTCAAACTGTCCACGTGCCATGGCGTATCTGTTTTCCCGTTTTCGTATTCGATGATGTCAGGTTCTACGATTTTCGTTGGCTTCAAAAGTGGTAATCCTTTAAGCCATAAGCATGTTTTCTTGCGAACCGGGTCACCAAATTCGTATGGTTGAATAATCTGGTCCGGTTTCCGGTATATATTGCTCATGATTCCAACTGGGTTTTCTATTGCGACATATGGCACGTGGTCAAGTGCTGTAAACGCAAGAAAAAACCCAATGCCCATTTGTTGCCGGCCATCTCGCTGCTTTTCTTTAAAACTTGGTGCGCCGGACACTGCAAGATGCGTACATGGAGGGAATGCTAAAACCATATCCCATTGCATTTTGCAAATTTCTAGCGCGTCGGCTTGAATATGCCATTCCGGATGACTGCCGGACGTTGGCAATAAATCGCAACTATATGCTTCATGCCCCCCCCGGCGCAGCTCAGTTGTAACCGCCTGCGATTCTTCGCAAGCAACTAAAATTCTTGCTATTTGAATCACCCCCAATCAGACAACAAGCATCTAGAGCCTTTGTAGCTGTCTCTAAAGGCTTGTTTTGTTGTTTTAGGTATAGTTAGTCGATTTTTGGTTTATCGGGCTTCTGTGGCTTTCTGAGCTATCAGAAACGCTATTTTCGCGCTTTGCGCCACGGTTCGTAATCATCAAACGCGGTAGATTTAAAAACGAACTTGTTATTGCACCATCGCGCTAAATGATGTTGGTATGCGTCACCGCGATCGAACGGCATAACAAACGGATTAGCGCCAAGCTCGTGAAGCGTCATGATTCGGTGCATGTCGTATTCAGGTGAAGTGTTGAAACCAACAAGCACATAAAACATGAGCCTGTATGACTTGATGCCGTTACGTTTCAATATCTCGATTCCACGCGGTACCGTTTCATCTTGGCTATGACCATCCCATGCAAAATGTATTGACTTGGCTTGCTTTACGCTTGCAAGCGCTCGTGCTGTTTCGTCGGTAATAAGTCGAATGTCCAGCGCTTCCCAGATAACCCGCACACCCGCCTTACTCAGCTGTCCACAATCACGGCAGAACTCGTCGCTGTCGGCTAGGATGTTGTCATCCAACAACCTTACCGTGCTTTGTCCGCTTCAAAAGTCGTGCAAGTCTGCAACATGCCGCACCGTGTTACCGTCCATTTCTGGCACCACACACCAAGGGCATCTATTCGGGCATCCTCTCGTGAATCTGCCCACCGCATAATCAAATTTTGGATAAATCGAATAATCGGGCATGATTCGGTCGTAATCCTCGAACGGCATACGTGCATGCAAGTCATACCCGCTGCCGCCCTTGAGTGTTTCGCATTCTGGCATGAATTGCGGCTCTGGCGTGTAGTCGAATATCTTTGATGCATAACAAAGGTCTGGACGATCAAAAAGCGGCTCATACCCTAGCTTGACGTTATCGCCGTGTTGCTTGTGCCAAGTGGACGCACGCATTAACGCAAGGTTTGGAATTTTGCTGTCCACGTCTAGCAAGCACACATTGCGCGTCATAATCTGCCACGCTCAACATTCCGCTCTTTGCATTCCTGCATAGCGCCGCGCATATCGTCCACGTGTAGCGCGTCGAGCAAATTGCACACCGATTGAATCACGTCTGCGCATTCGTCCACTAGCTTCTTACGGAATATGCAGCTTCTATCACACGCCCACTCTTTGCAATCGCTCGAATCAGCGTTTAGGCAACCTTGCCAACCTTCCCACGCGCTGAACACTTCCATGCATTCCTCGCCGATTTTCAACACCTGTGGCTTTGTTGGTTTGACATTCGGGAATGTGTCCACTTTGCCGATTGTTACGGACATTGAATCACCTTCTTTCACGGGTGGCACAATCTCGCGCGCGCGTGTACCCGTATATTTATTTATTACCCCTTTTTATTTATTTTCTTTTATTAAAGTAGTAGAGAATGTGCCACGTGCCAATTTGCGCCTTGCAAGCAAATGAGCAGGTGTTATAGCTGGCACAATCTGGCACATTTTGGCACAATTACGCGAAAACTCGCACTGTTTTACGTCCGTCCGAAAATTCACGATGGGTAACTTTTGCTAGTCTGACTCTGTAATATGTGCCAATTTGTGCCACCAACGCACCGCTACCCAATGCCGTGCGCTTGTATCCGTTACGCTCGCACCAATTCAGATATTTCTCATAGACTTCTTCTTTTGTCATGCCGCGCAAGCCATCCGCCGTGATGTTGTCATCGTGAAACCATTGCATGGCCGTGTTACCCTCGCGTGCGATTTCGCCCTTCATGGATTCTGATAATTCATTCGGCGTTGGCCTGTTCTGCTCAAGCACTCGCCGCAAACCTTCAACGCCAATCAAGCAAGCGTATTCAAGCACGGTTTCTTCGCGCAACTTCTCGCCAATCATCGGGTCGTAATCTGCATCATTCGAGCTGAATACCGCATTGAACTCAATAGGAAACAAGCGTCGCATAAATCCCGGTGTTGTGTCTGCAAGCCTGGGGAACTGGTTACAACTGAATACCATCGTGCAATATGGCTGGTAATGGAATCCCTTACCGCCTTTTACATCGGTAAACATCAGGTCACCCGTTGCGATTGATTTAATCACCGCGCAATCGCGATCATCTAAGTACCCGCTTGCAATATCATCGCCGAGGTTTGCGGTCTTGCCCACGATATGCGAACCCATGAACCGCGCTGCTATTTCCTTTGGCTGCAATCCGCTTATGTTCTCATCGCCTATGACGTTCTTGAGCAGTTCAATATAAGTGGACTTGCCATTGCTGCCAACACCTATGAGCACTGGGAAAAATGGGCAAAGCTTCGCGCTGCGCACCATGCAAACGCCTATGAACTCCGACAAGTTTAGAAATGTTGCCATATCGCCGTTTGCCATCTTCCATAGAACATTGTCTAGCACGTTCCCTGCTGCTTGTGGGTTCCAATTGTGGGGAATGACGTTTGCTATCACGTCATCCTCGCGCCAATCCCTGAACTCAAGCGTTCGCACATCGAGCACGCCGTTCTTGAATGCTATTAGGTATGGTGAAGATTGCCGCTTGTGGGCTGCTTTGGCCTGGATGTAAGACTTTACCTCGCGCCTGTTGTTTACCGTGCAATCGTCGGCAATGTCGATAATTACGCTGTCGAACGCATCCCAGCCCATGCGATACCGCCCATTTTCGCGTATCGCTGGCGTTTCGCCGTCAAGCAAGCAAGCGCCATATTCTGTGATTAGGCGCTTTGCAATTGTGTTGTGCTCGAACTTCTTTGTTCGCCCTGGATGCTTTTTCTGTTGCTGTAGCTCTTTGGCTTCGTCAGACAATCCAACAGGCAACGACAAAACGCTATTGATTAACTTGTTCAATTCAGCGTCATCTAATGGCGGCTGGCAATTGGCCTTATTCAACGCCTGTAAATAAGCAATGATTAAATCATCGGTGTTCTTCTCGTCTGACCTTAACGAGCTGCCAGCGCGAAACAAGTAATCATTTCTGCCACCTTCACAAACGGCACTGCTTTTGCCGCCCTTCGGCTTTGTGGACTCTTTCGCCCGCTTCGGCCTGACGTGCTCCAAAAATGCATATACTGCGTCATTCGCCAACGTAGGCGCTGTGTCATCCTCGAAACAGTAGCCGGGTGTTGGGTCGCAAACAACGTATGAATGCCACCCCCGAACGTCAACGGCAATTTCTTGGTTAACCGATGGTCTAATCTCACGATCAGCTCTGTAAATCAGGTGATAGCCGCCGCTTGGTGTTGTCTGGCTCATTGTGTCGGGCAATTTCCAGCCTGTTAGCTGGTCGCGTCCGTCCACGCCATCCTTAACGTCAAAGTCAAAGATTAAAAATCCGTCACCCGCAATTGCTATGCCGTAATCTTGATTAGTTTCATAGAATGCATCGGTGGCAGCGTCATCGCTTGTTGCATCCTTCACGCCGTGCCTTGTTGCTGGCTCCTTTGTGCCTGGTTTAATTGGGAGTGTCTTAAACCCTAGCGCGTGCAAATCTCGTGCCGCCTGTTGCATCTTATTAAGGCTCATATTTCACCCCCAACAATTCACATATGATTCTTGCCGCATCTTTCGGCTCACAGAACATGAACCGCACCCCGTATTTGTTGCTCATGGTCTGCATAGCTCGCGCCAATTGCTCGCCCTGGATGGGCTTTCGCTTGTTGTGCTTGATGCATTTGGTGGACAACTCGCGTGGGTTGCATTTGCCGCGCCTATAGTGGGCACAGTGGACGCAATGTCCGTTTATCCATGCCCCAAGGTCATGCAAGCCTGTTATTCCCTCTTTGTTTTCCACTAGGATTATCAAACGATAACCCGCTTGCTGTGCTCGCTGGCATTCCCTGCGAAACCTGGCATGTTGCTTGCCGCCTATGTTCGCGGCGATTTCGTCAACGTGGGCTTTTGTATCAATTGAAATATTCGAGCCATCGGTTTGGTAATCACCGAAGTTCAGACAAACAGTAATGGTGGGCACTCCATGAGCAACCCACCATTGATTTTTGTGTTCGTGTTTATTTGCCTGCTGACGCGAATCAATATAAATTAACTCGCCCATGACCGATTAAGCAAAGGGAATGTCATCATACATATCAACAGGCACAACATCCGCGCTCGCCACACTAGTGGACGATTCCTCAACCTTCGTGCGCTTGTCGGTGATTCGCGGCTCTGCAATGGGCTTGCCGTCGCGATCAACTCCGTTTTGCAATTCCTGCACGCTATAAATCTTCTTACGTGGGCGCAAGCTCCATGAGTCATAGCCTTTTTCGTTGGTCTTTACCGTGCCGTTGAGCACAGCGCCAAACAGCTTGCCCTCGAACAGGTCGAAACGGTCTGCATTGAAAGCGGCCAGCGCGTCAAAGCCCGGATTAGATGCCGTGAAAGTGTCGAGCACCCACTTAGTGGACGCTGCGTCTGTCGGGTTGTTGAGGTCGCCCCAGATGAATTTGTATTGGTGCAGAAAATCCTTTTTCGGGTCAAGTGCGCCACCCTGCGCCAAGAAAAATTCTTTGGTGTATTCGCTAGCGTGGACACCATCGGCAATGTCGTAAACGAGCATCACGGCAGCATCGGTTGCAACGCTGCAATTCTTATCTAGCCCTGTCTGATAATCGCGCTCCGTCCACTGCGTGCGCACCGCCTGGACGCGCAACACAAACACGCCCGGTGTAACAGGCTCAAAACCGTCTGACATTTTCGCTTCGGTGGTGTTGTAGTTTGCAAAATTCGGCATTTACTCGCTCCAATCTGTCTCTAATGCCTTTATTTTCTGCTCGAACAGGCGCATAAAATCTTGTGGTAGTTCAACATGCTCCTGCTCAAATACGATTTCGAGCGCCACACGTGCGCCCACTAAGTAAAACGTGGACAATTCGCCGCTATCTGCCTGCTCGTCAATTGCTGCATCGAGCACGTTTAGTAAACCCGCTACCTCGTCCACGCCTAGCCTGATTTTTGGCCTATCGCGATAAAGTAGAGTCATCGGTCAAACTTTCGATCAAAAGCGCCGTCATCCTCAGTCGGGGCATACACGCGCCAGTCAATATGAGCGCCACATCCTGGGCAATAGTTCATTTCGTCGTTGATGCTAGAAGCGCAATTCGGGCATTCATAGCCATCATCTATGTCACCGTGGGGAATCACTTCACCGTTGCGCTGCTTGAGCCTTGCAACATTTGCACGTGCGATTGATAGCTCATACTCTAGTTCGCTAATCCTGTTGCGTGCTTGGTGTAGTTCTGTCTGCAACTCGTGCAAGGTTTGGTCTAGTGTTGGCTTGCTTTGCGTGAAGATTGAACCGCTTATGATTGTCCTTGGTGCCATCATTGGGAATCACCCGCCGCCGTGGACGTTAGCGGCTGCATTTCCCAGTATTCGCGAATTGCGTTGTCCACCGCTTTTAGGTCGTTATCAATCTTCGGTGCATCAAACATGCCAATTGGCGCTTTTACTGGATTCATGCCGTCTGACTCCGTGGCAAAATAGAATCCGTCATCGCCCTTTTCAGCAAGTAGCACAATCGGGAACATACCCTCAACAACCAACTGATTGTCTAGCATCTTCCCAATTGTCTTAGCCTTCAAATGGCCGAACTCGTCACGCTCGCAATGCATCAGGAAATAAACCACCGTGTCATTGTTTGTTGCGTTCGCCGCTTCTAGCAATTGCTCGAAATTAACGGCCATGTCAGTGAACTTTGTATATCCGACCTGTTTAGCAAGCTTGAAATTCTGAAACGTCATCAAGTAGTTAGCATCATCGATCACGTAAGCATTCAGCTTGTTTGCTTCGAGTGATTTCTTGATTAGCTCATATCCGCAGCGGTCGGCCTTGTCTAGCTTCTTGCGAAATGGCAAAGGCTTTCCGGCAACGTTAAAAATGCCGATTTCGCCGCGCTCAAAGTTTCGCAAGCTCGTTGATTTGCCCGAGCCGCTAAAGCCAAGAATCAAGCAACTAACGCCCATTTAATTCACCCCTTTATATTCACTAGCTCATGCCAGCCATCGCCAATGTAGTCAATGACTCGCGTTTCGTTGGTCAGCTTGTCTAGCACAATCAAGCGCCCTGTTTGAATCTCGAAACCGTCACGCTTGAAAGTTCGTGATAAGTTCTTGAGAATCCATTCAACATTCGCGCTCAATGGCGCACCGTCTAGCGCGTACATTCTGAATCGTCCATGTTGAATGTCAGCTCAACGCCGAAACCGTCATCAAAGCGCACGCTAACGCGCTCCCAGCCATCCATCATGAGTGAGCTAATCTGTGCTGCGTCTTTGATGTTGCGGTCAATCGCCGCGCAAATGTTGCCAACAATGTCAATCATCGCTTTGGCGTGCTGATGTTTGCTGTCTACCATCCGAAAATCACTACTCCCAAGCTTAGAAAAATGAACATCACTACAAAAGCGCCTGCGGCCAGCTTTGAGCCGTGGGCGAACTCGCTATAATGGTTTACGTCCTGGTACGTGGACATTTGGCGTGTGACTGCTGCAACGGTTGCACGCCGCTTTTGTTTATCGGTCATTTCTTCACCTGCTTTCTGTATCAATCTGTATCAGCGCCCCACATGCGACGGCATGAGCTACACATGCCCGAGTTTTCGGCTAGCGTTGGTCATGGAAGCATAAGGAGGTATGAGCGTTTATTCATGCGATGAGGGACAAGCGGAAAGGATAAAGCACTTGTTTGTTTGCTAGCCTGCCCATGCCGCCGTATGTGAAGCACTGAACAGTGATTAATACCCCAGCGTTGACCAACCTACTTGCTTGCTATCCTCGCTCTTGATGCTTGCTGTGGTGCTTTCGAGCATCCGTCATGGCAATTTGCGTACTGTTGGGCGCTGGTAATTCGTGTGTCAAGGTGCAAAAGTGGACGATTAAAGACTTGTTGCCAGCAAGTAATCAAGCGTTGCATCTGGCATGAACGTTTCGCGAATGTCCACGACTTCGGGAACAGTGAACGGAACACGCCCGTTTAGCTTTGCATTCAGGTTGCTTTGCGACATGTCTAGATGTTCGGCCACTTGCGACTGAGTAACCCCAACGCGCTTCATTTCTGAAATTAGATTGAGATACTTGCTCTTATCAGCTGTTTTAGTCATCTGCTCACCCCCTTTCATCTTACCAATTTTGGTAACTTTACCAAGCATATACCTAGTTTGGTAAATGTCAATGGGATAATTCAAACCAATTACCAGATTTGGTAAAATCCGCATTACGCCGATACTTGGAGGTGCAGCAATGGGAATCTTTGAGGACAAAGTGAAAGTTGCTATTAAGGTTTGTTATGGCAGCGTGCCGAAAATGTCACAGTACACGGGAATACCAGCAACAACCATTTATCACGCGCTCGAACGTGGCCTAGACAATACGACCACGAAAACCCGCAACATGATTCTTGACTCGCTCAAAATTGACGATTCGGACGTGCTTAGGCCAAATAGCAACCTTGTCAGCCTTAGCGATGATGAAAAAGAACTGATTATGCTTTGGCGGGAACTGCCAGAAAATGCGCAACGTGCGATTCTCGCGAACATGAGCGCATATCTTGAGGGGTAACAATGGCTATCCGTCCACGCAACCTCAAATCAGGCAAAAAAACCTTTGACATAGTCGTATACGGCAAGCCTGACGCATCCGGCAAGCGTCCACGCCATTACACGCACGCCGATACGCTCAAGCAAGCAAAATTGATTGAAGCTGAATTGATCGCATCTTGTGCCGCCATAGGTGGACAAACCACACTGGCACGCTACATCAACGATTGTTATTGGCCTGTTGCTATTAAACGCCTTGCGCCTAGCTCGTGTGATACTTACCGATACACAATAGACAAGCAGATTATCCCAACGCTTGGCAAGATACCCATTCGCGATATTACCCGCGCCGAGATTCAATCATTGCTAGTGGACAATTGCGCTACATCGGGCATTGCCAGCAAATCTGTTGGCATCCTGAAAACCATACTCAATGAAGCGCTGCACGATGGTTATATAGTAACCAACTACGCCTGCTCTAAATTCGCGCTGCCGTCCACGTCTAGCAAAGCACGTGATAACGGTTTGGTGTTGTCCACGTTTGCCGAGATACACGCATTCCTAAACCTAGTGGACACTCACGCGCCCGTGATGATGCAACGCCTTGCCTACAGTGGACTATTGCAGGGGTTGCGGCCTGAGGAACGCTATGCCCTCGATTGGTCGAGCTTCGACATGAACGCACGCACAATCACGATTAATCAGGCGTTCACCGCTGCATCACGATTGCATGGTGGTGGACAACTCAAGGAAACAAAGACCAAGCACAGTGCGCGTGTGTTGCCGATGCACCCGCGATTCTATGACTTCCTGTTGTCCACGCCTAGCAATCATGTTGGCGCATTCATAACAAGCAACAATCACCGAATGACTCCGAGCACAGCGCAAAAGCAATGGCTACGATTCCTGGATGCTCACGCTGATTGTCCACGTGTCACAATCGAAAACATGCGGCACAGTTTTGCAACTGCTTACCTCGCGCAAGGTGGACGATTAGAAACGCTCTCGCGCATCCTGGGGCATAGCAACATAAGCACTACAATCAACCGATATTACAAGCCCGACATTGGCGTATTACGCGCCGATATGTTGCGAGTAGCGGAAAATTAACGGAATTACGCATTAAATCACCTGGTCATGCGCAAGCGCTTCAAGTTCGATTCTCCGCGCCTCCACCACATTAAATAACCCGTTGTGCCTGTTCGCAGCGGGTTTTTTATTGCCCTGTGGATAATCGCCGCGGGGAATTTTCACAAGTGTCTGAACTGGGGTTTTGCAATCGTAGCGGAATCTGTAGCGGAATTTTAGCGTAAAAAAAGCGCCCAGATGCCCACCGATAAAGTGGACACCTGAGCGAGTCAATAGGACAACAATAGGACATTAATAGGACATGTCCCAATATGTCCTAAATAGTCTTACACCAAAAGCCATCAATCGCGTTCATGAGGTCACCCGCGAAATGGTCACCCGTGCCGCCCGTGTCGTGTTGGCCGTGTAATTCTGGATACCATTTCTTGCCGCGAATGCGCACGGCATAACCAATGTCACCGTTGACGATTTCAACGCCTGTAATCTTCGAGCCATCACCCGCACAGCCGTTTTCGAGGTCTTTAATGTTGTAATTATCAACCCAAGGCAACCAGCCACTAGCCAACGTACACACGCGATACTTTCCAACACCCTTAATGGCAATCCATCTAATTGCCTTGGTGCCGTTGCATTGCACGCCTTCACTGAGCCATGACTTGCCGTCTTTGTCGGTTGAGATTCGGAATCTAACGACGGTTTTAGCGGGATTCTTGTCATTAGCTGCACCCGTGGACGTGGTAGCACCGTAATTCGGACGTACTACGCCGCACACGCTGTTATAGTTGCGTGATTTGCGCTTTACCTCGCCGTTATCGGTGTTGCCTTCGATCGTGACAAGATTAACGCCGCTGTTGGTCTCAACAATGCCAACGTGGTCAGCTTCGCCGTCTTTGTCCCAATCAAAATAGACAACATCGCCCGGGCGTGCCTTGTCCACGCTAATTGTTGCCTTGGCTTTCTGGCCTGCCGCTAGCATTGTCGGACAATACGCACCTGGCAAGCCTGCACATGTTGCTTTAGCTTGGTTGAACACCCAACTAACGAACATCGCGCAATATGGCACATCAGCGCCCGAAAAATCATAGTTGTTCGGGTCTTTGTCCACGTTGGTTTCGTACCATTTGCCGTACTTAACGCCATTGTCACGCCCAATTTCAGCGCGTGCGATTTCTAGCACCTTGTCTGCCGTCGCTGAAGTGGTGGACACTTTCGCGCCTGCATCAGTGGACGATTCCGCGCTTTCCTTTGTCCACGTGCGGTAAAAATAGCTCATATCGAGCCTGCCAGCATAGCCGCCCACGCTGCCATTGCTCGTGTATTGCCATGCGTCGTATTTAGCGCCTATCTTCGGGGTTTCATGTGGCTTGCCATCGTTAGCGCCAAACCTGGCAACCCATAGCGTGTGACTATCCCAGCCACGCATGAACTCGTTATAAAACGATTCAAACGTGTAAACGCCTGCGGTATAACCCGCCTTTGTAATGGCTTCACAGAACATGCTAGCGGCTGTCCTAGACATATTGCCGCACGCCCACTCTTCGAGGTCGATATAAACAGGGTATGCGGGTTTATGACCTTTGAGCAATCGTTTAACGTGGGCAATCTCGCTTTTGATGTGTGCGACTGTATCAGCGTAGCTATAGAGATACACGCCATATGGGATGTTTAAGCGCTCGCATTCCTTGACGTTGCGCTGCCAATACAAATCATCTTGCGACTTGTCGTCATCGCCATACCCGCATCTAATGATCACTCCGTCAATGTGTGATTTCACGGCCTGCCAGTTGATTTTCGCTTGATGTTCCGAAACATCGATGATTAGCTTTTTGGTTGCCATCTTTCCCCCAAATAAAAAAAGGGATGTGGCACTGATAACCACATCCCATGTTTATCGCTGCTTAAATCGGCTGTTATAGGCTTGTTTTGTTCACTTTCGCGAGGGTTTTAACGGTTTTTGTTGTCGTTACTCTTCGGCTTCGTCATCTTTCGCGTGCTGTGCCATAAGTGGACTATTGCCGCCGTCCACTTCGGGGATACCCGCTAGACTGGTAAGTATCGACAAGATACCCGCAAGCAATGCGCCGCTGCCCACCATGAGCCAATCGACCTGCGACATAACTGCCGCTGTACCAATCATCGCAATGGCGGTTTGACAAACGGTTTTCAGCGCTCGAATGCCTGCTGCTTTCCAGAATTGCTTATTCATGCTTTACCTCTTCTTTCAAATCATCGATACGATGGTAAATGTTGGTAATTTCCGTCTCTAATTTAAATGTCCGCTCAATCACGTTATTGTGCTTGTTCACCGTAGTTGTTAGCGTTTCTATCATCGTTTCAAGACGTGCCAACCGTGAGCTAATAGCCGCATACACGCTGCCCACGGCGATGATGACCGTGACGATTGTGCCAATGTATGGCGTGATGTCCACTACTCGCCCTCCGTGGTCTCAGATTCCGTCACAGGCTCCGTAGCGACCTCTTCCGCAGGCTCAATCGGCGTGAGCACGTACTCGCCAGCAGCGTCGCGGGTGATGTCGTGCGTGGGGTTTAGCTCGCGGTCGAGCATCTGCCAGCCCTCAATCTTGCCGATTGACAGCGCCGTGTAGCTCCTGCCGCCGTTGTACTGGCACAGGTCGTACTCGCCGTCGCCCGTCACGTCGAAGCGGACTATCTCGTGCTGCTGCGTCTGCATGCCAGGTTCCCAGATGCGGTAAATGTCTGTGGGATGCTCAAGCTCCCAGATGCGCGATTCGAGGTCGGCCAGCTTCGCGAGCACGTCCACCTGGTAGCGGTCTTGCGCATACTGCGCCGCCATCGGCATCAGCTCGTCGCGGTCGGGCTCGGTGATTCTGCCTTCGAGCCACAGCCGCGTAATGCGCTGCTCCATGTCGGCCAGCTCGTAGCTGCCCTGCTCGATTACCCTGACGATTAGCTCCTTGTAGTCCATTCTCGGCTCCTTCCTATGCCGTGGCGATTTCCGCTATGGCCGCTTCGAGCGCGGCGATTCTCGATTCGTTCTCTTTGCACCTCGCGCCCCAGTTGTTCGCGTGGTCTACCAACTCGCTAACACCGTGGACGAAACAGCGCACGCCCACCTCGCGCAATTCGGGTATGTCTATGACCGCGCCCTCGGGTACTTCGGGCAGGTCGATGTAGCCGTGCTCGGTGGTGGGGGTGGCAAGCGGGTAGAACACGGTGACGGGATTCGATGCGAGCCATGTTCTCCAATCGCTCACAACCATAGCGCCAGAGCCATCGCTAAAATGCATACCTCTATTTCCGCTGGTGGCAATTGAGAAACCTTGGTTCCCTAACCACGTTTTCGATTCAGGGACGTTTTTGAAATGCGTTGTCAATCCAGCGTTTAAGTAAGCTACGGGGTGGTCGGTAAGGGGGCTGTAGTATGGCAGGTAAAGCCGTTTCCCGTTGTTTTGCGATTGCCAGTATTCGGTGTTCGCTCCGTTAAGCACTACCTCATAGTATGCATTAGTCCACTCATACCGCCCCGCGCTGTCCACGCTCAGCTCGTCAGCCGTGCCGTCAGGCAAGCCGCCTGCCCAGCCCTTGACGGGGAGGGGGATGGGCGTGGTGGTGTGGTGGTAGGGTTGGTAAGCGGTTGGCGTTGAGCCGAGTTCGAGTTGGATGTCAGACACTGTGATGGTCTGACTAGAGCCATATAAAAACGCCGCCTTACTCACCGTCTTACCTGATGCGCTCGTGAGCGTGTATCGCCCGTTCGTCGTGCATCCGACTTGGTCATACGTGTTGTCTGTGTATAAAAATCTTAGATAGAGAGACGTTTTCGATGCGTCTTGAGCCAAGTAGTCTAAAGAGAGCGTGTACTGGCTTCCGCTATCGAAATCTACCCCTGGGTAGCCGGTTGAAAAGGCTTTGTAAAAAGCATTCGAAGTACCACTGTACTTTCCATTAGACTTCGTAATGTCAGATGCTACTGCAAGATAGCTAGGGTCGAACAAGTTCCTCCCCTGCACCTCCAACCCCACATGCCCGTATGGCATGTATGGCGTGGCTGTGGAGCCGAGTTCGAGCTGGACGTTCGACACTTTATAGGTGATGTTCTGCACTGTGGCGAACCTCGGCACGCGGAACGCCAGCAGGTTGCCGTACTGCGAGAGCGTGGATTCGGTCGGGGTGAACGTGACGGACACGCGCCCGTTGTTCATGTTCGCTACCGACGCCAAGTCGGAGGCGTACGTGCCGTTGCCGCACCCGACCGAGAAACTGAAGTTGCCCACGCTGCTCTCGACGTCCGCCGACAGCGCGTACGTGACCCCCGCCTCAAGCTCGAACCGCCCAATCCTTGTCGAGCCGGTGGTGTTCGATATGAAGTCAACGTAGTACGTGGAGCTTACGGTACCCTCGTACGACTGCTCGGCATCGAGCAGGTTCCTCCCCCTGCACACCCGAATCTCCTGCGGGTAGTCGGGCGTTGGCGTGCCATCCTGCTCAGCCCAGCCTTTCGCGTCCACCGAGTATATCGGCCCGTCGTGCGAGTCGGTCACCACGTCACCGAGGGACAGCTTGCCGTCATCGACCTTCAAGCCGCTGCCCAGCTTCGCGCCGCCACGAGTGGTCTCGGACATGAGCGGCACGGCTACCTCCGAGATATCGCCGAGAGCGTCGAGTGCCGCGTTCAAATCGTCAGCCGCCTGCTGCTGGTCGGCCTGGGCTTGGGCGATTGCCGCCGTTGCCTGCGCCTGCGCCTGCGCCACCTGCGACTCCGCGTCGGCCGTAGCCTGGTCTAGCTGCTCCTGCGCGTCCTCAAGGAACTCCTCGACGCCGTTCTCGTACGCCTGCCCTGGGTTGACGTCGTTCGTGGCCGATTCCAGCACCGCCACGGTCATGCGCGTGGTGGACACGACGTTGCCGCCGCTCTTGAGCGACACGTAGGCCGTGCACGCCCTGCCAGCCACAGCCGCCGCGTAGGTCTCGTCGATGGGAATCGTCGCGACGTTGCCCGACAAAGTTCCGTCTGCCTTGTAGTACGCCTTGCCGCCAGGTAGCCGCATCTCGAAGCTGGGCGTGTAGCCCGACGCCGAGAGCGCCGTGCCGTTGTCGTATAGCTCGGCCACGAGCGTGGTGCCGTTCTTGTCACCCTGCCCCAGGTAGAGCACGGGCAGCACCGCTGGCTCCTTGCTCACGTCGAGCGTGAATCTCTGCTCGTTCATCTATACCTCCGCTTTCTCCAATACCGTCACGCGGAAGCGCGACGTGGACACTTTGACGTTGCCCTTGGTCAGTTGCATGTATCCCCACGTCTCGCCTGGTTCGAGCACGTCCAGGTTGTTGGGCGTGAATACGAGTGCGCCGTCGAGCCTCCTACCGTACGAGCCGTAACTGTATTCGCCGCCCTGCGGCTTTCGTATCTTCAGCGATACCGACCATGCCCATATCTCGTCGTAGGTGAGCGGCACGCCGCCGTCCTGGATGAAGACGATCAGCTCGATTCCCCCGTACCCGTCGTTCTGCGCGACGTATATATGCTCGTTGGTCGGTCGCTTGTCGAGGTCGAGGGTTATTGTTTGACTGTTCATGTTGCTCCTTATAGCGATGGCCAGTAGCGAACGCTTGAGTTTGATGAACCGAATGATATGGTCGGCATGGAGATACTATTCAGCGTCCAGGCTTCCATATAGCTGCCGTTGTAAACGCCTTTTAACTGGAAACTCCAACCACGACCGTTGTTGTAGAATCGGAATCTTTCAACGGTAAAGGTTACTGGCACGCCAGTCGAACTTGACGAGTAATCCAATGCCGTTGCCGTAAAAGACTCGTTGAACTCGACAATCACGTATGAGTACCCGTCTATCGAGAAACCGCTGGACTCTGTATTGCGACCATTTTCACCGTAAGACGTTCCAATCCAATTGTCAGAATACGACGTGTTTACGCCGTACAAATAGCCGCTATTGAAGCTTGCAGCGGCCACGTAAGTGCCGTCGTTGCCCGAAACAGATACATTTACAACCCCATTGTTGTGCTTTAGCGAGATGCCGTTCAAGTCATCTAGTAGCTGCCAAATTAAAACGTCGTTGAAGTAAATCTCTTCAAGAGACACGTTGTTAAATATGATTGGCTCCATGGGGAGATGTCTCATGTTGTTTAGATAAAGCACGCCAATCACCTACGAAACCGTAATCCGCAACGTCGAGCCGCTGAGATTGAAAGTCAGGTTCTGCTTCGCGTCGCTGCCCAGCTTGAGGTTTACCGCCTTGTTGTCCACGTAGGCCTTGGTCGGAATTTCGACATTCTTGCCAAAGTCATCGGTGCTGACCGAGCCGCTAGTCAGGAATCCAAGAGTATGCTGTAGTATTACCTTTGACAGCGTAAACTTGATAATATTGTTTGTATTGCTGTAGCTCGTAAACACATCAAATTCAGCATTAAAGTCAGCCGTGTTGAGCGTGGAGCCTGTGGTGTTCTTCGAAACCGAAATCGACGGTGTTCTCAGAATCATCTCGTACGGTGACAAGAGCTGCAACCCGCCAACCGTCACGCCGATTGTCGCCATGTTCTTGTTGTCCCAATAGCCGTTTAACTGACCATTGGAGAACACCATGCGCTCCGTCGAATTGGCTGTGGCGATTCCGTCCGTGCCGACGTATACGCCTGCCGTGCTGGCCTGCGTCAGTGACGTGAGCGTGTTGTAAATCGCGCTGCTCGTTATGTCGAACCCGCCGATCTTGCCGTACGTCGTGTTGAGGTAGCCCGTCACCATGTTCCAGTAGTTCTTACCCGCCGCATCGGTCAGGATGCCAACCTTGATGAGCGCCGCGTCGATGGTGCCGATCTTGATGAGCGTGCCGCTGATGTAGAGGTCGCCTGTGTCTGGGTCTACCGCGATGCCCTGGCTCGTGCCGAGCAGCCTGTCTATGACCTCCTGCTGATCCAACGACGCATCGAGCGCATCAGCAATCGCCTTCGCGTTGATGTCGGCTTGAGATAACGTGGACGATGCTTTGCTATCTGCATAGCTCTTGGCGCTCGACAGCGTGGACGCATCCTTGGAGTCAGCGTAGCTCTTAGCAGCCGATTCAGCCGAGCCCGCTGCTGTGTCCGCGATGCTCTGCACGGTGCTGCCGCCCACCGTCATCGTCGTAGGCATCCTGTAAACGCCGTTGTCCAGGTCGAGGAAGAACCCGCCGCTCGCGTTGCCGATGTAGCCAGCCGTGATGTTAGCTGTTGTCACCATCTCGGCTGCGATGTGGCCGCTGACGAAAACCGTCTTCCACTCCCACTCGCCCTGCGCGGTCTTGCTGTTCGCAATGCGAATCGAGCCGCCTTTAATCTCGACAACGCTGCTCGCTTCGGTCGGGTTGAGCGGGTCTGCAACAGCTGTATTGAACGTGAGAACGCCGTGTCCTGGCACGATGTAGGTGTAGCCGCCCGTGGCGTTGATTTCGGCATTCAAGCGGCCAATGAGGTTGTTCACGTACTCTGCCGTTGCGAGGTAGCTGGTAACCTCGTTGATGCGTGCGCTGGCGCTGTTGGCCAGCTTCTGCATGTTGGAGAATCGCACCGAAAGCGACTCGCTGACGCTGCCGATTGTCACGCTGACGTTCTTCGTGGATAGCTCATCGACAACGAGCGACATGATGCGCCCGGTAACGCGCAAACCGTCATCGCCGTTGAAATAGCGGTCAACGACCTGCACGACATCACCGAGCGAAACGCCCTGCACGTCCACGCCTTCACGAGCAGCTTGAACAGCGTCAATCTCGTAGCTCACCTTCGGCTGCAAGGTTTCCTCTAAGATGCCCTGCGCCCATGTGAGCAGTTCCTGCGGGGTCTCGCACTCGCTGTTCTCGACAATCAGCGTTGGATAGATGTACCCGCTGCCGTCTGGCAGCTTCGCGCTGTCCACCATCGTCGCGTACTCTAGGTAATCTTTGCCGTCGTTGACATCGGTAATGCGAATCTTGCGGCCATACCCGCCGCCCTCGGTTTCCTCGCCCTTGCCGCGTGGGCTGATACGGCAGTAAATCGGGCTGTCCTCGATTGAGCGGGTGATGCCGTTCACGTCGCGCCCGAAGTCGTAGCGACGCTTCGCTTCGGCTGTCCCCTGCTGGCTGTACAGGTCAATCTTTCGTGACGTTACCGCGCAATCCGTGGACGAGACGGCGATTGTTGCGTCAATCTCGCCGCCCCATACCTCAACGAGCACGCCAAGGGCTTGCCACGCGCTCATGTCGTACATGCTCGCGCCGCCCGTCGCGGTGTGCGTGACCGTGCCGCGTGTCCACCGCTGCTGGCCTTCGAGCAGCGATGCGAGCGCCGCGCCTGCCGTCACTGGCGTTTGTGTGCCTGGCATCTTGGAGACGGTCAAACCCTGCATGTCCACCTGCATTGACCAGACGCAATAATACGAGCCTATGACGGTCTTGCCGCTCGAATGTTGCTCGTCTACGCCCACGACAACATACTCGCGCCAGACGCTGCGGTCATCCTGGTACAGGATGCGCGTGCCTTGCGTGAGCACTTGCGTTGTCGTGATCGTAAGCGAATGCTCGCCGTTGATTTCGTCGCGACGCTCCATGGACAGAACGTCGTTGTGCGCAATCTCGCCGATGTGTCCACCGAGGTTGTCGAACAGCATAACGCGCCGCATCAGAACCACCTCTCCCGCCAGTACAGGGTGATGCTGCTGCCGTCGATGTCGCTCCCCAGGTAGTTCTCTATGGTGTGGACGCCTGGTGTCAGCTCGAACCAGTCGGAGTCGAGCGTGGGCAGCTTCGCGGTCGTGCCGTAGAGCCTGGATTCGCGCCTACCCATGTCGAACCATACCTTGAACCTGGCCGACGTGTCTGCGCCTATGCTCCACGTGTCCTGATTGTCGAACCTGAGTCCCCACAGTAGCGTGGACGTGTCGGGCTTGATGGTCGTGTCGGATTTCATGTACGGGTATGTCGGGGCCGTGCCGCCAACGATGAACGTCGCTGAGCCGCCGCGAGGAATTATTACGCTGTTTTCCTCGCCGTATGCAATCGGGTCGGTCAGCGCGAACGTCATGCGCACAATCTCACCGCCTATACCCCGCGTGGACTCAATCGAGCCTTCTGGTATCGCGAGGTAGTACCAATCTGGCGCATCCGGCAACACTAGCTGTTTAGGCTCGTCCACGTCTAGCCAATTGCCCAACATGGACAACTTCACCCTGCGCTCGTGCGCCGTGCCGTTGATACCGAGCGAAAAAGAAATAGCCCCGTTGCCCAAGGTCTTGCCGAGAACAATGGAGCCGTTGCGGTTCTGCGCGTCCGCATACTGCGGCTGAGAATCGAGCAGCGTGTACTCTGGGTCACCGTATACGCCAAGCTGCGCGAAGTCGTGGCCGTCGAATGTCAGATTGCTCATGCGAACGCTCCTACGGATTGACGATTGATTAGCGTGTTAAGTTCTTGAGCGATGCGCCTAATGTCTGATTCCTTGCGCACGTTAAAGGTGCAATCGTGTATGTCCACGCCGCCTACGCCCTTGGGCATGTGTTCGGCTATGCCCTTTGCATATTTATCAAAGTACGGGTCATATGCAGGCCAATAAAGCTCGGGGCCACGTTCGCCGTAGCCTGCTAGTGTTGGCTCGTTTGCGAAACCGCCCTTGCCGTACCACTGCACGTCAAACGACGGAGCGCTGCCTTGTCCACCGATGCCCCACGGGAACTCGCCGCCCCAGACGTTGAAATGCGGTAGCGGGATTTGTGGTAATTCGAGATGCAAGCCGCTGAATATGCTAGATATCGTGTCTATGATGCCTTGAATGATGCCCTGCGCAGTTTCGAGCGGGTGTGTCATTGCGTATACAACATCATCAAAGATGCTTTGCACTTGGCCTAATGCGCCTGATATACCGCCGACAATGTTGTCGATGATTTCGCCGCCTGCCTTGAAAAAGCCCATGAAGAAACCGCCGATAGTCTCAAGGCCTGCATCCATGTTCTTTTCAAGCTCTGCGAAAAACGGCATCATGCCAACTGCCAAGCCCTCAACAATGGCTAGGAACAATTCGCCAGCGGCTGCTAAGAGTTGCGGGAACCATTCGGGGAACGTGGCTATAATCTGCCCAATTGCTTCAAGCAGCTTTTGCATCACGGTCTGGATTATAACCGTCAGCGCGTCTGTGATGCCGTCGAATAGCTGTGTTGCCGCCGCTTCGATTTCTGGCCTGTGCTCTTCGATGAACGCACTAGCCATAGCCATGAACTGGTCTATGTATGGCTTCAGCTTTTCGTATAGTTCAGGAATCGCAGCGAACAGGTTTTCAGCAAACACAAGCAGACGTGGCGCAACGTTTTCAACAACTGCAATAACGCTGTCCACTAGCTCTTGCGTGCGCGTCGGCATATCGCCGCTATCTTTGCCAAGTTCTGTTAGGAAGTTCTGCCAGCTTGCCGACAACATGGCAAGTGAGCCGCTAATGGTGCCTGTGGACTCGTTAAAGGTGTTATCCCACAAGCCCATATCACGCACGCCTTGCTCAAGCATTGCGGAAACGGCCTGCTGATACTCTGCAATAGGTACGTCGGTTAGCTTGGTGTACTCCGTGGACAACAGCCCTGCTGCCTGCGCCTGTGCGAGAAAATCAGCGCTCGTGGCTGGCAAGATGCCGCTGAATTGGTCTGCAATCGATTGATACGAGCTTGTCGCACGTGTAATCATTGCAAACTTCTCGTTTAGCTCGTCAAGGTTGCGCCCGGTGCCGCTTGCGTAGTCAGAAATGGCTTTCATGCCCTGCCGCGCAACGTCGTAGCCTTTTTGATCGCCCATCGTTTGAGCGAACGACGCGCCTACTTGATTGATTGACTCTAGATATTGATTTGCAGACAGATTCAGCTCTTTATAGGCGTTTTGGGCATCATTTAGAATACCGCTTATGTTGGCCTGGTCAAATATCTTTTCTACGCCGCCTGCAAGCTGCTCGTAGTTCGAATAGTTGCTAAAAGCGCTTTGCAACGTATCGCCGATTGTGCTGCCAACGCTGCGCACGGCATCGGTTAGGATATTGCCCAGCATTACAGCGCCCGCGCCGATAGAACCCTTTGCGCCTGTGCTGAACTTCTTACCCCAGCCATCACCGATAGATGACGCATCACCATCGAGCTTGGGAACAACGTTTAAATAAGCATTACCGATTGATTCGGGCATTAATTCACCCCCTCGGCTTGTTGAGAATTTCGATTAGCTCGCTAACGGGTAACACACGCGCTGGCAACGTCCGCATCTGTTGGTTATTGGTCATGCAAGATGGGCCGATTAGCTTAGGTGGTGCGCCGCGCTTCTTCTTGTCGCTCATGCCGTACACGAACATAGAAAAAGAGTTACACAGACGCGCAAGCAGAACATTGTCTAATGTCCACCTGCAATCTGCGTCATGTGTAACCCTGATTCTCGCGTCAATTGGTAGCTGTGCGACTAAGCACGCGATATGGTAGGCACTGTGCGCACCTGCAATGGCGTGGTCAATGTCCACGTTGTACGTCTGCTGCAAGTCTGCGCGTAGTTCCTGCTCGTGCTCTACATACTCGTTAGCAAGCACTATTAGTTTTTTGAGTAAACCTCTGAAATGATTTGGTTGGCGAACGAAATAACATCAGTCATCGAAGCATCAGCGCCGCCGCATAGTTCGGCTACATCGTCGGAAGTCATACCCGTGGCGTTTTCGATAAGCCCAAACAGCGCATCGAGCACGTCCATATCGTTTAGCGTTGCGCTATCTTCCGATTCTTCGCGCTGCTTCTGTAGCTCTCGCAGCCGCTTAAACAGCTTGAACGCACCCCATGACTTAGTTTTAGCTTCGTCATACGTGATTGTCGTGCCATTGATTACAACGTCTTTTAGCGTGTTGCCTGCATCCGTGTTAGTCATTCGCTCGCCCCTAGTTGTTAACTGATAAACGCCGTGAACTCGTGCATGGTGGTACCGTCGCTTTCGGCAACCGCATTAAACGTGAGCTGGCGGCCGTCCACCTGCGTGCCGTCCATGGTCTGCTCGCCGCGCTCGGTGAGCTGGAACGTGCCAGCATAGCGCTTGACGATGTTCTCACGTGGCGTTGTTTCGATAGCGATAACAACAGGCTCCAAGATGCGCCCGTGGTGCTTCGCGTGGATAGAACCCGTTTGGCTGTCAACCGTTACGGCATCATCGCCCCACATGAGTTTAGCCACATCCGCATTGCATTGAATTGGCATGAAGCTCACGCTCTCCGTGTACTCGGTGCGTGCGTTGAACACCTCAATGCGCTCTTCCCACGCTCGAATGCTGTTATTGCTCGAACTCTCGGAAATTTGCACGCCTGCGTCAGACGTGAAGCCCAGCAACACGAATGCAGACGATAATGCCGTGCTCGCATCAGTGGGCAATATCGTGCCTTTAGGCGCAACCCAAATAGCGCCTGTGGCTTTCGCTGCACCAACGGTTACTTGCGATGCATCCATAGTAGCCATACGGCCACCCCCTTATTTAGTTGTGAGTGATTTGGTTAATCGATTAGATATGTCGTGCAATCAAGCACGATTTGATAACGTGGCAAGCGCGTATCTTCGTCCCAGAACGGATATGGCCCAGCGTTAACGTCCACGCGGTATACACCGTCAGGCAAGCTACCCAGCAAAAGCGCATTGCGGATGTTAAGCGCCATTTCCTCTGCGCGTGCTTCGCTTTGCGCCCATGTCTGGATAGCTATCTCGGGATGGTCAATCTTGTTTTCAACATAACCACCCGTGCGCTCGATCGTGACAAACTCATTGCCCGTTTTCGGCGGGTACGTGTGTGCCGTGTAGCCTTGCGACGTTAGCCACGTTAGAAATTGTTCAGTTATCGAATACATGATTAACGCCTAACTGCCTTGAGCAACGTATTGTGTAGGTGGTTATCTTTTTGGGCGGCATAATTGGCCGTGTAGACAATGCCAACGTAACCATGCTTGCCTTTGATTACATTGCCTGCATAGTTCGGCTGTGTATCGCCGCGCTTCTCACCCGTTTTCGGGTCATGGAAAATGCCAGTGCGAAAACCCGCGCTCATGGAGTTTGCCGCATTGATAATGGCGTTAACAGGCGTGGACAATCGCCCTGGTAGCTTTTCGGCATTGCTGATAGCATGCTTTAGCTTTTCCTCGTCAATCTTGACCAGGCAAGTAACAACAGGCTTAGCCATGAGCTGCTTCTATCTCTACTGGCATATGCCACGCTGTAGGCGTGTTAACATCCATGTACGCGCCCGGGTTGCCAATTACGCGATATGTGCCGCTGTATGGCGCTGGTAGGTCAACCTCGCAACCTTCGAGCGATTCTGTCCACGTCTTTGGAAAATGCAGCGTATATGCAACGCTCACGCCTTCTGGCCGCGATGCTTCGAGGTCTTGCGTTGCGCCTGGGGCAATAAGCACGTTATCAACGATTTGCTCTATCGGCATTACAACAGGATTATTGAACCTGTCCACGCCTGTTTGCACGAACGAGCGAACCGTTACGCTAACACCCTTCATTGTCAACCTCCAAGCGCCCGTAATCGGGTCTTGCAAAACCTATGCCGTTGGAGATTCCCAGACGCGCCGCGTAACCGCTCGATTTAAGCAGCTTCCACCAATTATTAGTGTGATATGGCTTTGCGTATGTCGTGGTTTCGCTGTACACGCCTGCCGATTGCGAATAAGACGCAATATCGGACGCGCTCGCCGAATCCATAGCACGTGCCGCCATCGATAGACTTGCATACTTCAAGTTTGAAGCCTGCACAGCATCATTCGGGTCAACAGTGACAAGCTGCTCAAGATATGCGCCAATCTCATCGAGAATCATGACGGCATACGCCTGGTCAGCTTCATCAAACGTCGTGCGCATCCTAGTTTCTAGCTCTGCCGTTGTTGCATATGCCGCCATGTTGTTACTCCTTCGTCGTGCGCTTGCGCGTGGTGCGTTTTGTTTGTGTCTTGGGCTGCTCAACAACCTTCACGAGATCAAGCGCAACAAGGTATGTAACGCGCTCATCTGATGCGTCGAATACATCGCCCCTGCTGCGCTGGCATTCCATCTCGCGGTCGAAGAAAGCCCTAATTGCCTGCACTCTCATGATTAGGCGCTAATCGTGGACTTAACGATGTAATTGAGGTTTTCAGGCACAAGCTGCAAGCCTGTCATCACATCAGTCTCGGCGGATGCGTGGTCATATGCGCCCTTGTGAGCAACGCCGATAAGCCCATTGTCGCTTGCGACGTACACAAGACCACCCTGGGACAGCTCACCGAAATCAATGCCATATGCGTGGATGTTCTCGGAAGGCGTGACGATAACAGTACCGTCAGAAACCTTGTTGGTCAGGAACACACGCTCCACGCCAAGGAAGTTCTCGATGTAGGTCAGACCGAAAAGCGTCTGCGTGGTGATGTTCGCAGTTGCGAGGTAATCAGCGGCATCATTACGAGAGACAAAGTGGACGAAAGCACCATCGGCAGAATCGCCGTTGATTTCCATCGCGTTCTCAAGTGCAGCATCGCCGTATGCAAGTGCCTTCTGCAAGTTCGTCACGCTCGCGCCAGCAGCAGGCGTTCCCGTGCCAGTTGCGAGGAACGTGAAGAGCTGGTTGATGATTTGAGCGCGAATCTGAGAGATCATCTTCTCGTCGGTTGCCATGACAGCCTTCTCGTAGCCGTCTTGGAGGATGGCCTTCGCTGTGGTCATCTTGCGGTACGGAATCGGGGACAAATCGCCAATCGGCGTGCGGGTGACGGTGTACTTAGACAGCGCAACCTCATCGCCCTCGACGTAAGCGGTACCGGAGCTAGAACCAAGGATATCAAGCTCGTAGTAGCTGCCGAGATTCGCCTTTGTCGGGGATGCGACGGCGCTGTATACGCCCTCGGAAACCGTGTAGTAGGTCTTGCCAGCAACAATGTCTGTGTCGGCGGTCTTGAAGTACGCGCCTGCGGCGTTCGCGCTGTTGTTGAGCGCACCGCTCACGGTGTACTGGTAAAGCGCCGTGCCAGCGGGACGGACGCTGACGCCGAAGATGCCCATGAACTCGGCAAGTCGGCTAAAAGAACCGTCAAAGTTGCGGATGAACTCGCGGGACAGTGCACCGTCAATGTCGGCTGCCGTGATGATGTTAGTAGGAACTGCCATTTTTTAACTCCTAACTAGAAAAGATCTAAATGCTGCGCCATTGTCCTGACGCGCTCTACTGGGTCTTTAATGGCTTCGATCGACTCCTTGGTAATGGTCGGCGGTGTGGTCTCGCCACCGTCTGGGACTTGCCCGAACTTCGGAGTGTTCGCCATCGTCTGCTTGAGGTACGCCGCATTTTCTTCAACATCGCCCGACATTCGAGCAAGCAAAGCAGCGTCCACGCCGTATTTAGCCGCCGCGTCTGCAACAGCGTCAGCGTGCGCCTTGTCAGCTTCGAGCTTGTCAATGCGTGCTTTTAATGCGTCACGTTCCTCAACCGCCTTCTGTAGCTCGGATTTGTTGGCTTCTTCGGCTTCATCGAACTTCGCCGCTTTTGCCTTAATCTCTGCATAGTCAGCGTACTTTGCACGTTCACGCGCCAAGCGGTCACCAATGATTGCATCCATCTCGGCTTGCGTGAAAGTCTTTTCCGCAGTTGCGCCCTGCGTGGCGTTGTTGTCCACCTGTG
>Ga0326512_10000769_pt1 | contig 27072 bp, 24 predicted proteins | sample 1_2617_0518_D_FD_203652 | JGI IMG/M metagenome (GOLD analysis project Ga0326512, IMG submission 203652) | Bovine rumen microbial communities from UC Davis, California, United States - 1_2617_0518 | ecosystem: Host-associated > Mammals > Digestive system > Stomach > Rumen | place: USA...
AGTGGTTATTATAAGTTTGAACCACGAATTGACGGAAATGGAAATATTGTATCAATTGATTTAGTAAGAAAGGATAGGTTATGAAAAGAAAACAATATATATGCAGTATATGAAGAAGATGCAAGACGAATTTCTTAGATTAGTAGGTATTCCAAGTGAATTTTTGAAGAAAAATTAATATTTTTACAATTTTTAACAAAAAATATTTTGTAGTTTAAAAATTTTGTATTACTTTTGCAAACGAATTTAAATCAGTAGTGGTTTCAGACTTACTTCGATTAAAATAACATTAGGAAACAATTTAGATAGTCTGAATAGTAATCTCTGATTTTTGGGTCTTTAGTTCAGTTGAGTCAGAACGCTACTTTTACAAGGTAGAAGTCGTTGGTTTGAATCCAACAAGACCCACACATAGTGTTAATAAATTCTTTTAATAATAACAATTAAATAGTGTAAATTATGAGTAAGTACAACAGAAAAAAAGAAGAAGTGAAGCCAACAGAGACTAACTTTATGGGTGAAATGGCATTCAAGTTGGCTGACAAAGAGTTGCTTGTAAGTACGGTTTTGACAACCTTTTTGCAAGATTCTTATTATGAAAAGGAGTGTGATGTTATTAATCGTATTAAAGACCTTATGGAAAAGGTTGACCCATTGTTTGCTGCTAAGTTGGCAATTTATGCACGTAATGAGGGTAAGTTGCGTTCTGTGACACACCTTGTATCTGCATTGCTTGCGAGGTATATCAGTGGTACTGATTGGGGAAAAAGGTTCTACAGTAAAATTGTAGTGCGTCCAGATGATATGTCAGAGATTGTTTCTGCATATGCTACTTTGAATGGTATTGGTCTTAATGACCTTAAAAAGATACCTAATTCTATTAAGAAAGGTTTCAAAGAGGCATTGGAACGTCTTGATGCTTATCAAATAGATAAGTACAAGATGAACAATCGTGAGGTGTCACTTATTGACCTTGTACGTCTTTTCCACCCAAAAGGAAATGAAAAGAATGCAGAAGCATTTAGCCAATTGGTGAAAGGTGAAAGTCTTGCAAACCTTTATACTACAAAAGTGTTGGAAAAGGAAATGACTAAAGCAGGCCAAATGACTAAGGATGCAACACAAGAGGAAAAAGATGAAGCAAAACGTGAAGCAATTGTTTCAGTTCTTGAAAACGTTAAAGGTATGCCTATTATGAATCTTCTTCGTAATTTGCGTAACATCCTACTTTATGCACCTGATAAGGTGGATGATGCATGTAAACAATTACGTATTGAGAAGAAAATCCTTAATTCAAGACTTCTTCCATTCCGTTTCGCAACTGCTTATGCTGAAATTGAAAAAATGTCATATGATGGGATTGAAACCAAACCAAAGAGTGACATTGTTTTTGAAAGTGAAACATCTAAAGCAAAAGTAAGTGAGGAAAAGTTTGAAGAACTTAAAAGAAACTTGCTTGATGCAATTGAGGATGCACTTGAAATCTCTTGTCAGAATATTCCAGAATTGGAAGGTAATACTGCAATTCTTGTAGATGATAGTGGTTCTATGCGTGGTGATAGAGGTGGTTCTTCACGTGTTTCTGCTTTCAGTAAAACAAATACATCAATGATTGCACATTTGTTTGCAAGTATGTTTGCATTCAAACAAAATGATGTGTATGTTGGATTGTTTGGCGATAAACTTATTAGAGTACCATTTGACCGCACTAAGAAATTACTTGATTTCAATAAGGAATCTTATGATATAGGTGCAAAATGTGGTGGTGCTACAGAAAAGGGTATCTATACGTTTTTGGAGACAGTTATAAAGGAAAATAAGAAAATTGACAATATAATTGTTTTCTCTGATTGTCAGATTGGAAGAGGTGGTTCTTTTACTGCATGGTATGGTACTGCATGGGATGAAAGCAGTGCTCATTTCCATGACCTTTTTAAAGAGTTTAGAAAGATTAACCCTAATGCCAATTTTATTGTAGTTAATCTTCGCCAAAGCGGTGGTACAAGCGTGTTCGATAAATCACAGAGAATTTTGAATGTGGCAGGATGGAGTGAATCTATTTTTGATACAATCAAAAGTCAATGTAAAGGTTGGGATGCGATAATCAAAGAGATTGAAGCAATCGAAATTTGATGTTGTCTTCTTAGGTTGGTGTTTACCATGGAACATAGGTTGGTGTTCCATGGTTTTTTTCATTAATTATGAATATTTATAATAAACAATAGTTAAAATATAAAAATGTTTTCAGAGTTAAAAAATACGATAAAACGGCAAGTTAGACAGTGTTTATTAGAAAATAGACTTGATAATATGTTATATGAGGAAGATAATCCAGCATATAATAGAAATCTAAAAGCAAGTAATTTAAAACAAATATGGTCTGTCATTGACCAAAAACAAAAAGAATTACAAAAAGAAGTATTTGGTGAATTAAGTAATGGTCTTACTGACATAACACAAGAAAAAGCAAAAGCAATGGGTGAAAAGTTTTTAGAGATACCAAAAACAATATGTGATGCCGGTAATAAAAAATTACCATCAAGTGTATTAATTATCAATATGTCTTCATCATTAATGTGTCCATCTTTTTATTTAGGAATATGTAGGATTAAAAACGGTTATTGTTATGCACAAAGAACAGAAAATCAATATACAAACAATGTTTTACCAAATAGATGGTCAACAGATTTAATGCATACACAAATGTTGCAACAATATCAAAAAGGTAATAAAAAACCAATGAGAGATTATTTCAATTTGGTTGAGACATATATACAAATTGCAAATGCATACTGTAAGAACCTTTATAGAAAACAAGTTGAAGATATGACATATAGACTTGGTAGACCATTAACAAAAGAAGAAGATAATTTTTTAAGAGTACAACAAAATAGACATAAAATAACAGATGTTAGATTAAATGAAACCGGTGATTTCCATTGTCAATTAGCAGTTGATTTATGGGCTAAATTCGCAAAGAAAATTAAAAGAAAATATGGAATAGAAACACATGCGTATACAGCAAGAAATCTTGATTTTTCAGATGCTGCTAAACATATGGTTATTAATACATCACATAAAGGTATTAATGTTGGCGATACAGAAACACGTAAATATATTGCTGTTAGTGATGAAACATATAATAAATTTGTCGGTGGTGATAAAGTTAAAAATAGACAACCAATATTAGGAAAAGTAGTGAGTTATAATAAAAAACCTTTTTATTTTTATAAATGTCCATGTACAGAAGAAGGTAGTGAGTGTGATAGATGTGGTGTATGTTTTGCACCAAATAAAACTGGTAAGAATTATACCATTTTCGTTAAATACCATGGACAGAAAAATGCAAATGGTCTTAAAGGTCTTTTCAAACTATCAGAAGTTGACCCAACAATACAACAATTGAAAAAAAATGGTTGGGTAACAGACGAAGAATATGGACAATATAACTCACAAAGTAATAAAAATCGTTTTGCAGATGTTGATAAAAAAGTTGAAAATCAAAGAAAAAATCATATAGAAAGAAAGAAAAAAGAAGAAGAAAAAAATAAACAACAAACACAAAAAACAAAGAAAAAATAGTATTTTTTGATTTTTTTGAAAATAACACTATATTTATAAAAGAAATAATGTCATTTTAAACGTTATATAACATGTATAATAATAGGAATAAAAATAATAGTAACTTAGAGGTAAGACAATATCATGCGTTACCTCAAACCATTTTAGATTCCCCAAAAACAGAACAAAGTAATGGAGTAAAAAGGCATTTTCATATTATAACTGTTTAAACAAAAACTTTTTTCGTTCTTAAACTCAATATATTTTCACTGAAAGCCTTGCTGATACTCCATAAAGTTGAAATCAAGGTTTTCTTTTTTTTTTGTGTTAAAATGAAAAAAAAGTTATGAAAAAGTTTGGCGGTTAAAAAAAAATATATTATCTTTGCAAACGTTCTTTGAAATAATAAACGGGATTTAGTTCAGTAGGTAGAATGCTGCATTTGGGATGCAGTGGTCATGTGTTCAAGTCACATAATCCCGACAATAAAAAAATTTAAGGTTTTTTAAGAAAAAATATTTGGTTATTCCAAAAATTCTTATTACCTTTGCAAATGAAAAAATGAGAGACATAGATTTTATTAACTTGTAAGTTCTTTCAAATTGGTCTTTGACATGTTGGACAAAATATATAGCAAATTATTTAAGCATAATTAGGATTAAATGTTTTAATACGTTGTGAAACGTGTTGGAAACAAAATTGTTGTGAGGATGGGGATAGTGAATTGACACTTGCGAGACCTTGTAGTGGCAAACACGTGATTAAGGTCATAGGATGGATAAAGCAATCCAATGGAAACTATATAATGGAAAAGACGTGAGAACCGTCACCAAATTCAGTTCGGCTGTCTGGTTAATTGCCATAAAATAGATGTAGCAACAATTAATTTAACAGATAATGGGAGAGGATGGTGAAAAACCACAATCATTATGACAAGTTTTTAGGCTTTGGAAGTTTCTATAATGGAAATGGCAGCATAAAACTATATCCAAGATAATGCAAGAATTTTAAAGTTATGATGATTTAGTTCAGTAAATAGAGGATTCAACATAAATAAGGTGCAATGATGAAATAGAAACATTTGTACTCATGTCTTGTAAAAGATAGATATTTTAATGGTAAAGTTTCATATTCGCAACTTGATGAATCTAACAGAATTCCCTTTGTTTGTTTATGCGGAGTGAGCATGACGGTAATGCGCAAACAATTCCTTGTTTGAGAATTTGTTCGATTCAAAACTCTTGCTCAATATTGGATGGTGACCAGAGATGGCATTGGGACTGACTGTAAATCAGTTGATTAATTTCACGGGGAGTTCGATTCTCTCACATCCAACAAATGTTTTATTTGGTGAGTACAGACCACTAAGTAGGGAACAGGGTAAGTCTTGTGTTTAATACTAGTCAATTGCATAAGGTGTAGTCACGGTACAAAATGTAACCGACAGCCTGTTGAAACGTGTTGATTACCGTGAGGTGTCATAAGAGGCAACGCAACAGATGAGGTGGATAAATCGTAATTCCTCAACAGTCCGTGGCTCGTAAATTTACTCACCTTTTAATGATATATAAGTTGGTGGCGGTTTAAGAGTTACTTCGGATTTAATGGCTTAATGGATAAAGCAAATACCTTTTAAGTATTGGAGTACTGGTTCGAATCCAGTTTGAATTCTTATATTTCTCTTAATTTATTCCCCAATTTTTTTTAAAAATATAAATCAGTAGCGGTTTCAGACTTACTTCGATTAATAAAGTGTGATTTTTAGGTTTTCAGATTAAAGTCTGAATGGGATTCTCTGATTATTTGGCGCATTCGTATATCGGTTAGTACACAAGATTTTCATTCTTGTAAGGGCAGTTCGATTCTGCCATGCGCTACAAAAACGTGATGGTTAATGGAAAAAGAAAGGTAGTACAGTATGTCTGTAAGGAACAATTTCCTTGATTTTATATTTATACTTACTTTTTGCGAAGGCTTGAATATATACGTTTGAAAAGTTACTTCGCACAAGGAAACCTGATGTGGGTTGCGCCACACACTACCTTTTTTAAACACATGGTTCTCCTTGGCCAACATTTCTATTGTGAAATAGAAAGACAAACACTGAGATTATTGAATAAAACAAAGTAAAAATGACATTAAAAAAAATTACCACAATGGTAATTTGTTTATTATTTGCAACAATGTTAAATGCACAAAGTAATAATCAAATTGCCAAAGCCAAATCAACAGCAGAAAAAGCAAATGAAATAATAATGAATAATATGGAGTTTTCACCGTCTGCTGAACTTTATGACAGTTGGGATAATAAATATTGTCACGCAAAGACAGAATATATTCCAGAACATTATAAAATTGATTTGAGAAAATTTTCAATGCCAATTGAACGGAATTTTATAACAAGTAATTTCGGCAAAAGATGGAACAGAAACCATAATGGTGTTGACATCAAAGCATATCTTGGTGATACCATATATGCAGCCTTTAAAGGCAAAGTGAGAGTTGTTAAATATGATGCAAGAGGATATGGCAATGTAATTGTTATCAGACATCATAATGGACTTGAAACAGTATACGGACATCTCTCAAAACAAATAGTAAAAGTCAACGATAATGTTGAAGCAGGACAACCAATTGGTCTTGCTGGAAATACAGGAAGAAGCACAGGTACACATCTACATTTCGAAACAAGATTCTGTGGAATACCAATTAATCCAAAGGAAATATTCTCTTTCGAAAAACAAGATGTTATTGATGATTTCTACTATTGGAATAAAAAATAATTACTTAATTGGAATATAATTGGTGATTAGAGAGGAGGAATCTTAATAACTCGTTAAACAGGCCATTATTCTTCGAAGATTCCAATAAAGTAATTTAATGCCTAAGTTGAAATTTAATCATGTATGAGTATGAGTAGGGGTTGCCATTAAGTTGGAGGACTGAAAAGAGGGATACAGTGATTATCTTGCAAGAATTTCAACAAAGGCATATTCTTGGGAGTGTTGCTGGAAGGTCAAGCAACAGACTGTATACAGAGTAAACTGTAAATCAAAACACATAATGCTGTGATGGTTATCAGTAAAATCGTTGGTTCGATTCCAATTTATGTGTCTAATCTGTAGATAAAGGTTCGATTCCTTTCACTCCCGCTTGAACTATTACTAAAAGATTATTTTTATTTGTTAATTTTTTAGATTTATGTTATATTTATATAAAAGAATAACATATATCTAATACAAACAATATGGAATTAACAATCAAAAAAATATGTCCAAAACACGGTTTGGCTGATTTCTTTTATAGTAAAACTGAAAATAAATATCGTTGTAAAGAGTGTAGAAAAGATGCTGTTATTAATAAAAGGAAGAAAAATAAATTAGAATTGGTTAAATATAAAGGTGGAAAATGCGAAATATGTGGTTATTGTAAGTGTATTGATGCATTAGAATTCCACCATATTGATGAAAAAACAAAAAGTTTTGGAATTAGTAATGGTGATGTGCGAAGTTTAACTGAATTGAAAAAAGAAGCAGATAAATGTATGTTGGTTTGTTCCAATTGTCATAAAGAAATACATGCTAATAAAAGAGAAGAAGAAGCCAATAATAAAAAATTAATCATTCAAAAAAATTTAGAAAAATATAAGCAAACCGCAGAATATGAAAAAACGCATAAATATTTGTATCCACAAGAAGAAGATATCGAAAACATCAAAAAATCAATTAATAGTGGTAAGTCAAATACCGATATAGCAAAAGAATTTAATTTTTCATTAACTACATTAAGAAGATTTTTAATTAAAAATAACATACAAAATCCAAACATTCATCCAAATATGAAAAATTACACAAAACAACAGTTAATAGAAGACCTTAAAGAATTTGGTAATTTTACTGCAATTGGAAGAAAATATGGGTTAAGTTATACTGCTATAAAAAAGTGGTGTGGGCGCAATAATTTACCAGTACATTTAAAAGAATTGAAAAAAGAAATATTAACTTAAAAGAAATGAAAAGGAAGAAGAAAAGATTACTTTTAGGAACTAATTTGTAAATACCTATCCAATAGGAAACTCACAGGAAAAAATAGATAAAGGGATTTGGAAGGGTGTCCAAATTGAAATTTATTTTTGGTTCGGTTAAAGTAAAACTCAGTCCGAAATAATAACGTGTATTAGAACACTGCCAAAGGTAATCTTGCAAGAATTTCAATAAGGACATTATATACAATCCGAGATGAGTTTGTACGTTCTCCTATAAAAATGTACATTTGGAGCATAGGTCAAACGGTTAAGATGTCTGCTTGTCACGCAGTTCGGAACGGGTTCAACTCCCGTATGTTCCGCAATCCTAATTAGGTGGTTTTTCCTTGTGTGCCATGCAAAGTAATTATTGCAGAAAAAAGGAATGGGAATACAAAGAGGATTGGTTCGACTCCTTAGTGTAACGGTTAGCATACTTTGTGTTCCTTTTTTTATGCCAATATAGTATAATGGTTATTACAGTTGACTTGTTTATCAGAGAGAACTGATTAAAACACAAGACTATATTTGAATAACAATGTATTTTTACAGCAACAGTGATAGTTGCATATAGTCCAATCATCAGATTCTGGTTCGATTCCAGATATTGGCTCAAACGTAAGTAATTGAAAAACAACTAATTAGCCCTCGTGGAGAAATTAGTAAACTCGTTGCTCTTAAAAAGCAATGCCGTATGGCTTGGTGGTGCAAGTCCACTCGGGGGTACAATTTTATATTGAGGTGTATCACCTCTCCCTGATAAGGAGTAGAAAGTGTAGTTGGTAACACGTAGGTTCAAATCCTATCACCTCAACAAATAGCCAATGGGTCTGCTTGGTGTGGACACCTGTCTGTCACACAGGAATAACAGGTCGGTTCGAATCCGATATTGGCTGCAATGTTCCGCTAAAGGTATAAGGTTTTGCGAAGTACAAGCAGAATAATTCAAACTTGTTATTCAATGGAGTGTATAGTTACGGAAAAAGCGCATGTTAGTGATAAAACAATGGTAGTGTACAATGCTATTGGAACATTTTTAATAAATAGACATAGTTTCGGGCAACAAAAATCATGCCGGTGCAAGTCGCATAGCGAATGGTGGTGCTAAAAATGGTTCTATGTTTGTTTTGAATGTCACACCTAAATTGAAATTATGGGTATATATGAGAGGGGTACACCTAGTAATTGGTAACTCTTTGAAAAGTGCGAGTAGTATATGTTCATATCTTGCAAGAATTTCATTATGGTGTGTTTCTGACTCCGTAACTCAGTTGGTAGAGTATCACACTTTTAATGTGAGAGTCATGGGTTCAAGTCCCATCGGGGTCACAATATATGGTGTCGTTGGCTGAGTGATTTAGGCGCAAGGTTGTGGTTCTTGTTTACATTGGTTTGATTCCAATACGGCACACAATAATGTTGGAATTTAATATAACATTCAAAGTTATATTATCTCATGAGATTTCCAACATAACATTGAGATACGGAGGTCAGGTCGCACCTGAATATCCAGAGAGTAGGTTCGGGATAAACTCTGGTGAAATAATTAATTAAATTCCCGTAGAGGAAGTATGGCAGAGCGATTGAATGCACCACACTTGAAATGTGGCATACATGTAAGTGTATCGGAGGTTTGAATCCTTCTACTTCCGCAAAATTTTGGAAGTATGGGTGAGTGGCTTAAACCAGTTCTCTGCTAAAGAACCGTACATCAAAAATGTACCGCAAGTTCAAATCTTGCTGCTTCCGCTAATAATGGGATATGGTGTAATTGGTTAACACACAACACTTTGACTGTTGCATTATGAGTTCGAGTCTCGTTATCCCAACAATAATAAGAAAAAAAACGTTTAAAAATTATGACACTTGAAGAATGGAGAAAGTACTATGGTGACGAAACCTTAACGGAAGAACAAATTGAGGAAAAGATACTGCAACAAAAAGAAAAGTTTGATTCAGAAGTTAATAAGGTTGCTGATGGTTATGACAAATTGGATATGGATTTGTTCATAAAGAGGATTGGTGGTCAGGAAAAGATTAATCAAATGAAACAAATCAATGAAGCAGCAGATAAGTTGAAATCTGTTTATGGTAATGTTTCAAAGAAAGAGGAAGAAATCAAGAAGATTGAAACAAATGAGAACATTGAGGAATGGAAAAAAGGTTTCATGGATGGTTTTGAGGAAGCCTATAAACGGATTTATGGAAAATGATACATAAAATGTCATCAATCTTTATTGGATGACATTTTATTTTTTTTGTGCTATTTATAATTAAGAATAATAAAACACATACAAATAAGTATATGAAACGAACAATTAGATTAAGAGAAAGCGACCTTCATAGAATTGTGAAAGAGTCAATGAAAAAGTTAATTAAAGAATGGGAATTTGATAGAGGTGAACTTGATGATAGATACAATGAATGGGACGTGTCGGAATGTTCAAAATTCATAAATTATTTTGTGCCAAATGAAGGACTAACTAACGATGAAACTGACCCAAATGTTTTGCCAGTTTCTTTGACAATATATCCAATTGTAGAATTTGTGGATGGTGAATGGGAAATAGTTGATTTCGAATGGGAATTTAATACTAACGATAAATCAATTTCAGATAAATTGTATAAAAAATATGGAAAGGAAATTGATGAAAACATAAAAAATAATTTCGATTCAATGAAATATTGGACAGAAATAAAAACACCATAATTCATGTTGAACATATATGAACAATGTGGAAAATAATATATAAGGGGATGACAAGGCATTTGACCGCAAGTTGAGGTCATATGTAAGCATGTGGAGTAATGGCTATAACTCTTTAAACTGTTGGCTGATAGATTTAAATGGCGAAAATACTTACGCTCTCGCTGCCTGATTGAAGTCTTAGTAGGTTAGTTGCTTAATTCTGACACAAGGTGTTGGAACGAGACATCACTTAATGAGTTTTTTCTGATACTTGTTAGTATAGTGGTGCGGTTGAATCAGAAATAGTTATGGTAAGCCTCATTACCGTAATGAATATTACCTTAGAGGATAAGAATATGATTGGATTGTTCAAGTCTTGTCATATTATGAAAATCTAAATTGAACTAAACATGTAGAAAGCATATGGTTTCCTTGTTGGGACTTGGGTTCAACTCCCAACATCTCCACTTTATGCCTCCATAGTTAAATGGATATAACCTAGGATTTCTAATCCTATATTCTCTGTTCGAATCAGGGTGGGGGTACATGGTGGTTATAAAAAGAAATGAATTATTGGGCTGTATGATGTAATTGGCTAACATACTTCCTTTGCACGGAAGATTTGCGGTTCAAGTCCGATACAGTCCACTTTTATTTTCTACACGTTTTTTTCGATTTGAAAAGTTTCCACTTTCGTTGTATATTTATAATAAAGAGTAGATAATATGTTTATTATGAATGATGACAACAAAAATCTAAGTTATGCTTTTTTTGATAAATGTACTTCGTTATGCGATGCCGCAAGGAAAGTTTTTGGAAGAGATAATTATAGGGATTGTGAAAAAATAAAAAAACTATGTGTAAAATATAATTTTGATTGGAAATTATGGCAAGAGAGAAGAAAACCAAAAATAGAAGTAGCAATATGTCCTAATTGCGGAAAAGAATTTGAACGAATTATACGAAAAAGTTATACTAGTAAATTCTGTTCACAATCTTGTTCAAGTTCTTATAATAATAAGAAAAGGGGTTGCAATCCTTTAATAGAACATACGGTTTGTAAATATTGCGGTAAAGATTTATATAAAAAACATAGTAAAACAAAATACTGTTCTTGGGAATGTCAACATAAGTATGAACAAGAAGAATACATAAAACGTTGGAAAAATGGAGAAGAAAGTGGTTTAAGCGGTAGGTATGGCATATCAGCAAGAATAAGAACTTATTTGTTTGAAAAATTTGATTCTAAATGCCAAGTTTGTGGATGGGGTGAAGAAAATAAAAAAACACATAAAATACCACTTCAAATACATCATATTGACGGTGATTGTACAAATAATAAAGAAGAAAACCTTCAGTTATTATGTCCAAATTGTCATTCACTTACAGAGACATTTGGAAATCTAAACCATAATTCAAAAAGAATTTTTAGAAAACAAAAGGATAATAAACCCTAAATCTTGGTTCGATTCCAAGTCGAAAGACGTAGAGTACAAGGATTTTGTTACGTCATATAACGATTTTCGGGCAAAATGAATACATGGATAGAGGTTTGCAATTGTTATCTGCTTGCAAGAATGGTTTTCTTGTAGTTTTTAATAATTTTTAACATGAAAAATTTTGTAGATTAAAATGTTTGTATTATCTTTGCACTTGTAAAAATAATTAATATGAAAAGAGCATATAAATATCGTATTTATCCGACAGAAGACCAAAAGAAATATTTTGCTGTTTGTTTTGCAGCGAATAGATGGTGGTGGAACTATTGTCTTGAAAAAATAGAAAAAGTCTATACTGACAATAAAGGAAAAGAAAAAGGAGAAAGAAAAAAAATTCCAAGTGCTCAGTATGAAATTGGGTATGAATTACCAATTTTAAAAAAGACAGAAGAGACTGCTTGGCTTAAAAAAGCAGATTCAACATCGTTTATATGTACCGGTGAAAATTTGGATAAAGCGTTAGATAGATTTTTCAAGGATAAAAATGTTGGTTTTCCAAAGCAAAAAGTAAGAAAATATAGCAATTCATATACAGGAAAAATCAATAAAAGTAGACAAAATATAATTGATTGGAAAAAAGGATTGATTTATATTAATAAAATTGGTAATGTTAAGATTGTTTTACATCGTAAATTCAAAGGTGAAATTAAGAGCACTACTATATCAAAAAAATCGTTTGATTATTATGAGGTTTCTATCCTTGTTGATGATACATATGTAAAAGAACCATTAAGAGAACACACTAAAGATGGTACTGTTGGTATTGATATGGGTTCTAAAGATTCTAAAAAAGGTGGTAATGCTATTTTATCTGATGGAACAAGATTCAATGTAATTAATATCAAAAAAGAAGAACAAAAGTTAAAGAAATTACAAAGAAAACTTGCAAAAAAAACTTGGTTCAAAATAGATGAAAAAAAATATTCAAAGAAATACAAAAGAGAAGTTGATGTTAAAGTTCCTTCGAAAAATTATATTAAATTAAAAAATAAAATTGCAAAAATTGAAGATAAAATTGCTAAGAAACGAGAATATAACACACACCAGATAAGTTCTTATGTTTCAAAGAATGAAAAGTTTGATACAATTGTCATTGAGGATTTGAATGTAAAAGGTATGTTAAAAAACAAACGTTCATCAAAGTCCATAACAAATGGTAATATGGGAGAATTGAAAAGACAAATTGAATATAAGTGTGACTGGTATGGTAAAAATGTTGTTAAAGTTAATAGATGGTATGCAAGTACAAAAACTTGTAGCGTCTGTGGCGAAAAATATGAAGTAGGTGAAAAAAGAACATGGGTTTGTCCTAAATGCGGTACAAAACATGATAGAGATATAAATGCTGCAATTAATATAAAAGAAGAAGGTATTAGAATATTATCTGAAGGAAAACAGTAATAAAAACCCTACCCAGGTGTAACGGGGAAGTTAAGTCTGTGGACTACCCAATTGTGGGTTAATGTGACACAACATTAATAATAACAGCAATGGTAGGTTGAATCAGAAAAAACAACTGACAAACGGTCAGTTATCCACCAAAAAGCAATTTTTGGAAATTACATTTTTATTAATGCATTAATTGTTAATGTGTTACATGAAACATAATGTAAATACATTTTGAATGTAAGGTACTTACAACTTACTATCAAGTGGGCTTTCTATAACTACAAATGTAAATACATTTTGAATGTAAGGTACTTACAACACAATTGTGTGGATGTAATCCAGCACTTTCAATGTAAATACTTTTTGAATGTAAGGTACTTACAACGTAGATGCTTACCATCGTAACAACAATGAAATGTAAATACATTTTGAATGTAAGGTACTTACAACTGCAAAATAGGTTTGACGAATGAGAAAGAAATGTAAATACATTAGAATGTAAGGTACTTACAACCAATTGCAGAAACAAATGAAAAGGACTGTAATGTAAATAGGTTTAGAATGTAAGGTACTTACAACAATCAACAATAAAGAAATATATGCGAGAATTTTAATCAAACGAAAATAATGATTACAAATAAAAATTTACATCAAGCAAAATCAATTAAAAATGATGAGTTTTATACTTGTTTTGAAACTGTTGAAAATGAGTTGAAACATTACAAGGATTCTTTTAAAGGAAAAATTGTATATTGTAACTGTGATGGTTTTCTCAACGAAAAGAAAAGTAACTTTTTTGTTTATTTTTCACAGAATTATGAATATCTTGGCCTTAAAGGATTAATATGTACTGTTAGAAATCCTAATGGTAAAGGTAAGAAATATGAATATTATGGAAATCATCATCAAAATGAACAAGAAAAATTCATAAGCGATTTGGAAGGTGATGGAGATTTCCGTTCAGATGAATGTATTGAACTTTTGAAAAAGTGTGACATTGTGTGTACCAATCCACCTTTCAGTTTGTTCAGAGAGTATGTTGCACAACTTTTTGAATATAATAAACAATTCTTAATTATCGGAAATGTAAACGCTATTTCTTATAAAGAGATATTTCCACTTATTAAGGAAAACAAAATGTGGTTGGGTGTTTCTTTAAGTGCTACAAAATGTTCATTCATTGTTAATGAAGAATATGATGGTAAAAATGTTTATTATGAAAATGGTGTGAAATATGCCAAAGTAAATAATGCTGTATGGTTTACCAATCTTGACCATAAGAAACGTCACAAAGAGTTATTACTTTACAAGAAATACAACACAGAAGAATATCCAAAATATGATAATTATGATGCTATAGAGGTTTCACATGTTGTTGATATTCCTTGTGATTATTATGACTGCGTTGGTGTACCAATCACATTTTTGAATAAGTATAACCCAAAACAATTTGAAATAATTAAATTTAGAAAAGGTGATGATGACAAAGATTTATGCATTAATGGGAAATGTCCATATTTCAGAATAATCATTAAACCAATTCATAAAGAAAATTGATTTATGTTAAGAAATTGACCACTTTTTAAAAATTCATACCCAAATAATGGATATGTGTACGCACACGGACTATTTATTATATGAATGTTGGTGATAAGTGTATTTTATACAATAAAAACAACATTAATTATTTGTTAAATAGTTTAGTGATGAAAAAGTTTATTAAAAAATTGATTAAGGGTTATTTAGATGGTTTGAACGAGTTATATGGGCCTGCTTTAAGGGCTGGTATCAATCCATTTATTTAATGAACATTAAAAAAATGAATTTTTTGTGAAAAAAGTTCATTTTTGTTTTGTTAAGTTAAAAATTTGTATTATATTTGTAAATGAAATAAAGCCGATAGTGGTAGATAGTCTTACTTCGATGAAAAATAGCAGAATGGTTATGCACGTTTTATGGGAAAATGTTAATGTTGGTTCGAATCCAACTTTTTCGTAAATTTAAAAAAGACTTCTTGTTGTTCTTCGGTTTTTTAAAAGTATAAAAGAGTAGTGGTAAAAGACTTACTTCGGAGTATATTACTTATAATAATATGTTGGTTCGAATCCAACTATTTCCAGCAAAGATGGGGAATATGGCGAAATGGTAGACGCAAATTTTGATAAAAGTCTTTTAATTATTCTCTCTTTTTTTTTTATATTTGGGGCGGTAGTGAAGTAGTCAAACACGCTGGTCTCATAAGCCAGTCCTCAACGGTTCGTTGGTGCAAATCCAACCCTCCCCACAAATATTTTGTCCATCATTCTCTTATTATTTATAATGTCATTGTCCTGTGTGGACTTTGGCATTTCCTTTTTGAATAATATTATTAAATTAAGATTAAAATGTTAAAAAGTTTTAATGGTTTAACTCAACAGATATTTGAGAAACCTTTTAGGGGTATGTTGTATACAATATACAATTTTGCGGAAGAAGAATTTTATATTCACAATTTGAAGAATCTTGGCTATGATACAGATGTTGATAGTCTTGAATTTATGTTTATTGATGTGAGTGGTGTTAATAATAACGATATGTTGTTATTTAAACAATATATTGAGAATGAGATACAGCATGATAATGTTGTTATTGGTGTTTTAATATATAAGAGTAAAAATGGTAATGTTCCTATTGTTATAAAGCCTAAGAGTGTCAATATTGAAGAAATTTTAAAAGAAGATAACAATGAATAATTCACAGAAGATTGGTATTACAGAATCATCAGAGGTAAGTTTCAACCTTGATGTATTTGATAGATTATATGATGGTAATATTATTATAACAAAACGTTTGACAAATAATTTGATTGATAAGTTAATTGAACATAAGGATAAGATAATATTACATCTTACTTGCACTGGTTATGGAAATTCTGTATTAGAACCTTTTGTACCAACGATGGAAGTAACGAGAAAGAAGTTTGGTTTATTATTAGAAAAAGGTTTTCCAATTGAGCAATGTGTATTAAGGATAGACCCTTGTATTCCAACGGAAGAGGGTTTGGGAAAGATGTGTTCGGTTGTCAAGTTATTTTCTGATACAGGAATAAAGCGAGTTAGGTTTTCTGTGTTAGATATGTATGACCATGTTAAGAAACGTTTCAATGAAAAGGGTTTGGAGATACCTTTTGAAACATTTCATGCACCATTGGAAATTAGGAAAGAGATGTATGATGTTTTATGTGAATTAGGTATGAAATATGGTTTTGAGGTTGAAGCATGTGCAGAACCTGGGATAGAGAGTGTTCCATGTTTATCACAGAAAGACATAGACATACTTGGTTTAACTGATAAGATTAGACTTGTTGGTAGTAAGGAACAAAGAAAAAATTGCAGTTGTCCGAGCAACAAGCAAGAACTTATAGAAGGTAAAGATAAAGCAAAAAGGTGTAAAAATTCGTGTTTATATTGTTTTTGGTCTGACATTAAAGATTAATAATGAATTATTTTGTTATTAATTAAAAATGTATTATATTTGTAAACGAACATTAAAATACTGTTATATGAGTTTAAGAGAAAGAAAAATTGACATTGAAGAAATAAGGAAAAAGAACAAAATTGTTGATAATGCAATTGTTCAATTAAAGAAAGAGTTTGTTGGTATTCACAAACAGATTGTTGAAATTATGGATAATGTACGTACTTGGTATCTTTATCCACAGTTACAAACGAGACCTTTGGTTATTTCAATTTGGGGTTTGTCTGGTATTGGTAAGACAAGTCTTGTAAAGCGTATTTCAGAGTTATTGCATATTGAGAAAGACTATGTTTATTGGAATTTTGCTTCAATTAGTGAACAATCTTCTTGGGAGATTGAAAATCAGATTGAAGAGGAATTATCCAATGAGAAAAGTAATCGTATGTTTGTATATGATGAATTTCAGTATGCTGCAACCATTAATCCAATGAATCATGAAGAAAGGGATAATAAGAGTGGTTTGAAACCATTCTGGGAGTTGCTTGATAGTGGTTTATTGCATAAGAGAAGTGATTTTTGGAATGTAAGGACACCACTAAAAGTTCTTGATTATATGACAAAAATTAATTTGAAATGTAAGATGGAAATTAAAGATGGTGTGTGGGTTAATGTTATGCAATGTCTTGAAGATTTCAAACCATATGATGTGCAGAAATTCCATGAGGTTTTTGAATTTGATTTGAATCCACGGAAAATGAAAAAAATAAGTAATGATGAAGATGAACAGACAATACTTTCTGAGGGGAATGAAAAATTATCTGATAAACCAACATCAGATGAAGAAATAACACCATTCTTCATTAAGACATATTATTTGGAAAAGATTATTGATTTATATGACACTACAAATGGAAAAATTTCTGACCGTCTTGAAGTTTATCACAGATTGGAAGAAATGGATTGTGAACAAATAATTGATTTTATTTCTGACATTTATGAGAATGCAAGAAAGGGTTATGATTTGAAATTCAATGACAGTATTATCTTTGTTATTGGTAATTTGGATGAAGCCTATGAAATGAGTTTCAATGTTAATCCTGATATGTCACCTGACCAATTCAGAAAGATTACTGAAAAGATTAGTATTGTTGACATTAAGGATGCATTAAAGAATAGATTTAGAAACGAACAAATTGCACGTTTGGGAAACATTCATGTAATATATCCATCTTTTTCTGAACAGAATTTCAAAGACTTAATACAGATGTCTTTAGATGATTATGCAAAAGAAGCATATAAGTTGACTGGTTATACATTGGATTTTGATGATAGTATAAAACAGATTATATATGATGAAGGTGTATTTCCAACTCACGGAACAAGACCAATATTCTCAACAGTTCATGAAATTGTGAAGAGTAAATTTCCTGAAATTATCAGACAGATATATGAAAATGGTAGAGATGTTACCAAAATTTTATATACTTTTAATAAGGATAATGACAATGTAGTTGTATTTTGTTATAATAAGAATGATGAGGAAATTACTAAGATTTCATTTGATTTGAAATTAAGATTGAAGAAACTTAGGGATAGTGACATAAATGATGAAGAACAAGCATTGTGTGCATTACATGAGAGTGGTCATTTTGTTGTCTATGCCAAATTGTTTGGAAAATTACCAGAGAAACTTGTTTCAAAGACAACTGACAGCAAGACAGGTGGCTTCTTAATGGAAGATTTTGATGAAGCAAAGAAGAAAATTTCAAAAATGGATATGCTTAATGAAATTAAGGTATTGCTTGGTGGTTATGTTGCAGAGAAATATGTTTTTGGAGAACAAATGACATGTGGCGCATCAAATGACCTGTTTAGAGCAACACAACTTGCTTCAAGACTTGTTAGAAAGTTCGGTATGGGCAATTTTGCATATGTAGCCACTAATACTGATGAACAAGTAGACCCAGAGGGATTGTTGATAAGGGAAGAGAATCAAGTTTATATTAATCAAGCAATAAAAGAAATAATACAAAATGCAGAAACAGAGGTGCTTCATATCTTTAGAAATGAAGAATGGAGAAAAATGTTAAAAGAAAGTGCATTATATTTGTGTCAAAATTCTGCAATGCCAAAGGACAAAATGAAAGAAATATATGACAAAGTGTCAGATACGGTCAAGATGTCAGTTAGAAGTGCTACATTCTATCACGATGCAATTGCAAATATGTAGTTTGGCACAGTAGTTGTGTATGTAATATTAGAATAATAAACATTTAAATATATTAGATTATGATTGTTGATATTTTTAGAGAACTTTTTGGAGAAGATGTATGGGATGATTTCTATGACAAGTTTACAAAATTATCTGAAAAAGTTGAGAAAGAGCAAAAGGAAAATAAAGATGATGAAGAGTCTTATTTCCATGAGGTAAGTGACACTTATGAAGATGGTAATCACACATCTCATGTTGAAAAAGAGGTTAAGAATGGTAAGGTATTGAAAGATGTAAACGAAACTTACAAAATTGAGGACAAGTCTAAATGTTGTAAAAAAGAGAAATGTCATCATGAGAAAATTGATACAAATGAAGTGTATGAGCAGAAACTTAGAGAAGCAAATGATTTGCTTAGTGAAGCCCATGAAACAATTAAAGACCAAAAACAGACAATTGAGACATTAATGGAAGAGAATGCGAGATTATCGAATAAGTTTAAAGTAATGAAAGATTTTTTTGACAAATAAAGAAATAATATTATAACGTTATGGGAAAAGTTGTAGGTTGTGATTTAGGTAGTACCCTTACGGAAATATCTGTGATTGAGGGTGGTAAAGCAACGGTAATTGCCAATGAAGAAGGTAGTTATACAACACCATCAGTTATTTCATTTAAGGATGGAACACCAAAAGTTGGTAATGCCGCAAAAAGACAAATGATTGTTTCGCCAAAAGAAACGGTTAATCTGATAAAACGTTTTATGGGTGGAACATATGATGAAGTACAGGATGCTATTAAACATGTTCAGTATGATGTTGTTAATGACAATGGTTTACCACGTATTTTGATAAATGGTCGGAAATATTCGCCAGAAGAATTATCTGCAATGATTCTTACTAAGATGAAAAAGGTTGCGGAAGATTATGTAGGTGAAGAAGTAACTGATGCTGTTATTACAGTTCCGGCATTTTTCAGTGATGCTGCAAAGAGTGCAACAAAACAAGCAGGTGAACTTGCTGGCTTTAATGTTTTGCGTATTATATCTGAGCCAACTGCTGCTTTATTGGCAAGTAACATAGACAAGAAAAAGGATGGTAAATATCTTGTAGTAGACTTCGGTGGTAGTACACTGGATTTTTCTGTAGCAGATGTATCTGACAATGTTGTTGAAATTCTTGCTTCATATGGTGATGTTTATCTTGGTGGTAGCGACATTGATAAATTGGTTGCTGATTATGTTGTTGACAAATACAAAGAAGAAAGTGGTAATGATTTGTCTAATGACAGTATGGCGATGTCACGTGTATATGAGGCGGTAGAAAAGGCAAAGGTTGAACTATCAAACACATCAAGTGCAGAAATCAATCTTCCTTACATTACAGTTAAGGACAATATGCCACAACATCTTGCTATTACAATTACAAGAGCAAAGTTTGAACAGATTATCACACCAATTGTTAATAAGGTAATGGATTGTGGTAGAACAGCACTTGAAAAAGCAAAAATAACAAAAAATGATTTGGATGGTATTTTGCTTGTTGGCGGTTCTTGTCGTATTCCAAAGATACAGGATGAGTTGATTAAAAACTTTGGTGATAAGTTGATTAAGAGTGCTAATCTTGACCTTGCTGTTGCTGAAGGTGCTGCAATACAAGCAGATATTCTGGCCGGTAATACTAACAGTGAAATACTTTTACTTGATGTATGTCCGCTTGGTCTTGGTATAGAGACAATGAATGGTGTTATGACAACACTTGTTGAATCTAATACTACAATACCATGTTCAAAAGAACAAGTATTTACAACAGCGAGTGATAATCAAACAGCCGTTACAATTAACGTATTACAAGGTGAAAGACCGTTGGCAAAAGACAACAAACAGATTGGTTTATTCAATTTGGATGGTATTGCACCGGCAAGACGTGGTGTTCCTCAAATCCTTGTAAAATTCGACATTGATGCAAATGGTATATTGTCAGTAAGTGCTGTTGATAAAGCCACTGGTAAGGAACAACACATTACAATTGAGAACAAGCACACGTTATCACAAGATGAGATTGACAGAATCAAACGTGAAGCAAAAGAGCATGAAGCAGAAGATAAGAAAACGCAGGAGCGTCTTAACAAAATGAATGAGATTGACAGTGTTGTTTATCAGGTTGAAAACTTTATGAACGATTATAAGGATAAAACAGACATTCTCACGGAAAATGACAAAACATATTTTAATGAAAAGATAGAAGAATTGAAAAAAGTTCGTGATGCTGATTTATCCAATGCAGATAATTTGATTAAAGAAGTTAATCAACGTTTGATTACTGTTGGTTCTAAGATTTATTCAGATGCAAATGGTCAACAGCCAAATTCAAATCCATTTGGACAGAACTTTGATTTTTCAAAAACAAATTTTGCTGATATATTTGGTGCAAATGGTGGTGCATCTAATACAAACAAAACCAATAATGAAGAAGAAGTTGAGGAAATATAATTGGGTTTTACAGTTGTTTTTTTAGACCAAATGTTGCATTTTAAGTAATTTTAATGTGCAATGTTTGGTCATTTAAATTAAAAGTATTACTTTTGCAGTATGACGCAGAATAAAGATTATTACGAAATATTAGGTGTTGACCGTAATGCAAGCCAAGATGAAATAAAAAAGGCTTACAGAAAACTTTCTATGCTTTATCATCCGGATAAAAATAAAGGAGACAAAAAAGCAGAAGAAAAATTTAAGGAGATAAATGAAGCATATAGTGTCTTATCTGATGAAACCAAAAAGAACCAATATGATACCTTTGGTAATGTTGATGATTTTATGGGTTCAGGTTTTAATCCAGAAGACATTTTTGCAAACTTTATGAGGATGCATAGTAGTTTTGGTTTTTCTGATGAACCACAACAACGTATTTTCAAAGGTAGAGATAAAATTATTAGGGTAAATGTTTCGTTGAGTGAGGTATATAATAATGTCAAAAAAGATATTACCTATACAGTAAACCGCAAATGTACTAAATGTAATGGAAGTGGAAGCACAACAGGTAGGGTAGAGAATTGTCCTCATTGTGGTGGTAGTGGACAGATACATAACAGAAGACAAGATGGAATGATTTTCATGGATAACATAACCACATGTCCTTATTGTGGTGGTGTTGGTAAGACAGTTGCTGATAAATGTCCTTATTGTGGTGGTAGTGGTCTTGTAGAGACAAAAGAAAATTTAACAATTACAGTACCCACAATTGATAAAATATTGAATCAGCAAATGTTTACCCATAGAGGTGGTGGAAATTCATGTGAGAATGGTCTTGGTGCTAATGGTGATTTAAGAATAACATTTGGTATAAACATTGAAAACGGTTATGAAATAGATGAAGCAAATATTTTAAATATAATTAAAACTGTTGAAGTACCTGTAATTGATTGTCTTCTTGGTACAACATTAAATGTTAAACATATTGATGGTAAAACATATACAATTAATATATCTGAATGTACACCAAATGGAAGATTATATAAAATAAGTGGAAAAGGTTTTAGAGTGGGAAACTATGTTGGTGACTTATTTATTAGGGTTCAACAGACAATGCCGAAACAATTAACCGATGATGATAGAAAATTATTAAATAAATTAAAGAAAAATGGAACATTCAAATAAAATGGTTTATAGTTCTGGGATAATACCCTTTAGACGTAATAGTAATGGTGAAATAGAGTTCTTTGTTGGTCATCCTGGTGGTGTAGGATTAGAATGGAAAGATTATTGGGCATATCTTAAAGGTGGTGTCGAAGGTGATGAAACTTGGGAAGATACTGCGTTAAGAGAGTTCAAGGAAGAGAGTGGTTTGTCACTTGAAGGTGTTACTGAAAAAGATTTAATTAAACTTGGAACAGCACAGCAGAATAAATTTAAGATTGTTGTTGCTTTTGCATTATATTATCCAAACATCAATCCAGAAGAATGTTTTTCAAACATTGCTGACAATGGTTTAAATCCAGAGATTGACAAATATGCATGGTTTACGTTTGATGAGTTAAAAGAAAAGACACATCCGACACATTTAAGTTTTTATGAACAAATAATTGATATTGTGAGTTAATAAATTTTAACATAAAAAATTTTGTACTTTGAAAAAATTGAATTACTTTTGCAAACGATTTTGAAATGATTACATTTATAGAAAATAAAGAAGCAATATATGAAACAGAAAATTATGATGTTGTGTTAGTTGGAGTATCAACACATAACTTATTAATGGGAACGTTTCAACACAAAATGGGAATAAAATATCCAATTGTTGAAAAGGTCAATAACAGTACACCGTATGGTGATTTAAGAAAATTGGGTAAACGAGTTACTATTGATGATAATGTTCCAATTATATCACTGATGTACATTTGTACTTATCCATCAAGAAAAGGTGAGTTTGTTGATTATGATGCATTGGAAAAGTGTTTAAAAACAGCCAATGCAGAGTTCAAAGGTAAAAAGGTTATGACCACTGTGTTAGGTGCATCAAAATTTGACGGTAAAGGTGATAGGGAAAGATGTTTAAAAATAATAGAAGAATGTACGAAAGATTTAGATTTATATATTTATGATTTTGAACAAATCTCAATTAAGGATGAAATTATTAAACAAAATAAGTATTTTACAAAATTGAGAAAAGAGAATAAAGACAATAAAGAACTATTAAGTAAAATTAATGAAATGAAAATTGAAATGAGAAAAAAGACTTTTTTACCAACAGATTGCTACTTGGGTGGCAAAAAAAATAAAGAAGATGATGAAATCTTAAATTTTTGAATAGTATGGGAAAAAAGAACAATTCAATTGTAGAACCACGTATTAATTGGGAAATCGTTGGTCAAAAAGAAGTTAGACTTATTTATAAGGAATTTAAGGATAAAATTTCTGAAAATGATTTTAACAAAGTTGTATCATGGGATGAGGCTGTTAGATTATCAAAGAAAATGGGGCTTGATTTAATCGAGATAAATCCAAAGTCAACACCCATTATTGTAAAACTTGAAGATTATTCAAAGTATTTGTATGAGTTAAAGAAACAATTAAAAAACAAAAACAAAAAGACAAATACAATAAAGGAGATACAATTGTCTGCTAATATATCATATCATGATTTGGAAATTAAGGCAAATAAAGCAAAAGAGTTCATTTCTGATGGTGACAAAGTAAAAGTTGTATTAACTTTAAAAGGACGTGAATTGTCAAGAAGAGAAGAATCTAAAAAATCATTTTATCAATTTATTGAAATAATGATTGACAGTGGCATAGCATCATTTGATTCAGTACCACGTGATGAGGAAAAGAAAAGCATAGTAATATTTAAAAAACGTTAATATATGTCATTTAATTACAGATTAGATTGTAATAGCAAAACAACCATTTATGTTAATAGAGATAACATTAATGATGCTTATTTCAGTGATATTAAGAAATATCCAATATTAACAGAAGATGAAGAACATGAACTTATCATGTTGTCTAAATTTGGAGAGACTGAAAAAGAACGACAAAACGCAAAAAACAAACTCGTTGAATGTAACCAACGTTTTGTCATTTCTGTTGCAAAAAAATTGGGAACATCCGAAACCCTTCTTGATTTGATTAATGAGGGTAATATTGGTCTTATGATGGCAATTGATAAATTCGATGTTAGTAAGGACTGTCACTTAATTACCTATGCATTATCATGGATTGTTGCCTATATCAAAAATTATCAGATTATGCAACAAAATTCGGTTGTACCACCAAATGCATTAAAGTTGCATAACTATGTCAAAAGAGTAACAAGAGAGTTTTTTGTAAAAAATGAACGTAATCCAACACCACATGAGATTGCTGATATTATAAGAGAGAGATATAATTTTAATATCTCAAACTTGGAAGATGTTGAACTTGGCAGAATGGTTTCAATTGAGGAAAAATACTCAGTAGGTGACGATAATGAAACTATTGGAAACTCAACTATTTATTTACAACGTACAAGTACCAACAACATCAACGAAAATATCGAAGAGGAATATAAAAAACACAAATTAGATTTCTTCTTGGGTAAACTTGATGAAAGAGAACGTTTCATTGTTAAAAAATTTTATGGTATTGGCTGTATACAAGAAAGTTTTGATACTATTGGGTTGCAGATAAATCTTGGTGGTGAAAGAGTTAGACAAATATGCAATGTTGCTGTGGAAAAAATGAAGAAATATAAAAAAATGGTCAATGATTAATTAAAACTTTGATAATATGGGAAATAAAATTAGTTTAGTTTTTACTGATGACATTATTAAGTTCATTAAACTGATGAAAGTTCAGAAATTTAATGATAGTCAAATCGGATTTGATAATTATGGTCTATATCCAGAATCACATTTATTTGACTTTATGGCTTTGGTTCTTGGCTTGGAAAGTCATCGTATACCAGGAACAGAAGAAAACCCAATGGGTGCGGAATATGATGAAGAAACAACTAATTATTTACATGAGATTGATTCTTTCATTGTCGAAAATCTTGAATTTATTGAGGAAATATTACATCAGTTTTGCGATGTTGGTATTAAAAAGGGTAAATACTCTTGTCTTGCTTATCAGCGTATTTGGAAATATGAAGGTGAAAACCAATAATAATTTTTTAAATTTTTTATTGTTATGAGGAAATTTTATTCAAAACCGACAACAAAGGTTGTCACACTTAGTGTTAATTCCTTTATGGAGAATACAGTAACAACAACATCTGGTAGCGAAGCAAAATATAGCGATGCTCCATTGTTCTAAAAAAAGAAAAGCAACCACAATGGCTGCTTTTTTTTATTGTTGTAATATTTCTTTTAACGTTTTCTTACAAGTGAATAAAGTGTATTAATATCTTCATCACTGAAATGACGTACAACACCATCAGCATCAGGTGTACCAGTTGCCATTTTGGAGAATAATGAACGTGCAGTATCTTTATCCATATCAGGCCATAGCGCATATGCTAATTGTGCATGATTGTATTTGGGGTCTTTTAAAGCCATCATAACGGCCTTTCTTTTTGAGTTTGTACGTTTTCCCTCATAAAGATAATTATTTAAAACTCTTGATACAACTTCATCTATCTTTTCTTCTTTTCTTCGTTTATTTGCAGCATCTTCATCATCCCAAATTTTCCTTGCTGTTTTTGCTTGTTTTTTGGCATGATAATTTTTTAATTTTTTGTTAACTCTTTCTCTTTTTTTATCTAAATTTTCTTCTAGAGCCTCATTTATTATTTGTTTTATTATATTCATAGTGTTTAAAAAATGAAATCTTTATAATAAATAGTTTAAAAAACGCAAAAAACATTTTGAAATATCAATAGTTTGTATTATATTTGCAAAGAGAAATAAAAAACAATTTTATGAATGCACCTATTGAATATTTTGGGGGTAAAAACGGCATGAGTAAACATATTATAGAACAATTTCCGGATAAGGAAACATATAACATGTATATTGAGCCATTTGGTGGCTCTTATGCGGTTGGATTGCATATGACATATATTCCATCAATTGAAATATATAATGATTTGGAGAATAATGTATATTCTTTATATAAGGTATTGCAAGATAAGGATTTATTTAAAGAGTTTCAGTTTCTTTGTGAATTAAGTCCTTATGATGATGCATTGAGATGCGAGTTTAAAGAAAAACTTAAAACAGATACATTATCAATACTTGAAAGAGCATATATGTTTTTCTATGTGAGTAGAACAAGTTTTAACGGAACTGGTGGTTTTAGTATAAGTACTTTGGTAAGAAAGAAAATGAGTAAGTCAATTAGAAACTATTTGTCCGTTATTGAGAGATTAGATGACTTACATGAAAGACTGTCAAATGTAATGGTGTGTAATATGGATGGTATTGAACTTATTAAACGACATAGAGATAATGAAAAAGCATTGATTTATTCAGACCCACCATATGTACAATGTACAAGAACAAGCGGTCAGAAATACAATATTGAAATGAATGACGATTTACATGACAAATTCATTGATGTATGTATTGGAGCAAAATGTAAAATGCTAATAAGTGGTTATGACAATGAGAAATATGATATTCTTTTGGATAATGGTTATACAAAAGTAAATTTTGAACACAGAAATAGAGTGGAAACGTTGTGGAAAAATTATTAACTTAAAATAAATGTGATATGACTAAAAGTTTTGAAGAAACAAAAAAGGTGTTTGAGAAGTATGAA
>Ga0326512_10000770_pt1 | contig 27045 bp, 19 predicted proteins | sample 1_2617_0518_D_FD_203652 | JGI IMG/M metagenome (GOLD analysis project Ga0326512, IMG submission 203652) | Bovine rumen microbial communities from UC Davis, California, United States - 1_2617_0518 | ecosystem: Host-associated > Mammals > Digestive system > Stomach > Rumen | place: USA...
GCGACCGCCAGCCAGAGCTTACGAGAAGTCAGTTTTCTTTTCCAATCAATTTTGTTCATATTCTGTTCTCCTCTCTTAAAATAAAACTTACTTTTGCTTTAACGGCAATTGATCGACAGCCTCCATGAGTTTATCAAGATCGCCATTGCCGCCTAAGCCTGTATGATATGATGTATGCATATCGCGCAAAATTCTTCTGTCGTCAAAATCCACTTCGTCGTCTGCGATGTAATTTAGCGCCATTTGACGAATCTGATAGTAAAGAAGATAGCGAATAGCGACACGCTCTGCATCGGAACGTTCTTTCATCTCCAAGAGACGTTGTTCAACCTCATGTAAGCGTTCCTGAAGTCGTAACGATTCCTCTTCCGCTTCCGCATCTTCTTTTCGCTCTTTGCGTTCAAGTTTGTGCATACTACGCTGATGAATTGCGTTGATCGTAGTCACACCAATACCGCCTCCGGCAATAAGTGCCAACACAAAGGCGGCTATAAACTGCCAGATATCCAATGCTATCATCTCCTATTATGATATGCAGTACTCATCCGTATACCTCTACGTATAGGTGAACCATATCGGCAAGGTTGTTATATACCGGCACACCTGTATCGCGAATGCAGATATATACTACATCGAACTGACTATAGTATTTGTCTTTGTTCAGCTTCATGTTGTTGTTGTATGTGATTGGGTTATCAGGCGTGTCGCCCTGTCCCGGCTGCGGAACCACTTCCCAAAGCGCCGGAGTAATCGCCGGTTTCCAGTCTGCCTGCGAGGTATGCGCTTGGCGGCAGCGATAAAGCACGCCTTCGTCCTGCGTCCGAAATCCATCTGCGTACTCCACGCCCACCGCCCACGCTGGAAACAGTTCCACTGCCTTTAACGCGTCTCCGTCCGGCAGGCTTGCCGCTGCCTCCTCGATGTAGTGGCGCAGATGTCTTGCTTTGTCTTGGGGTTTCATCATTCCATCACCCCCATCAGAATATCATAGGCTTCCGCCTTGTCCTCGATGCTGCCATCAGACTCAACCGGCACGTCCGTCTCGTCGTAGCTATAACGGCACGGCACGACATCTACTGCGTCGTCGTAAAGAGCGCCCGTTTCGATCTGCCGAATCTTCATTCCCGCGTCGCTCCAATGCCGGATGCGAACGCCGTCCTCGATATATTCATACTGAATCATGGTGTTGCCCCCTTAGTATTCGACGTAGGTGTAGGTTGCGCTTGATGGATAATTCGTCGCCGACGTGTATGCGCTCAGACTGCCGGACGGAACGCGAATCACGCAGTCAGTCGGCAGGGAAGAGAAAGCGGAGCTGGCCGCAACTGTCGGCGGTGTGGCAGATTTGAATGTGATAGTTTGCAGATCGTAGCAGCCCATTATTGCGGTTGCATTAATGGCTTGTAGTGAAGCAGGAAGCGTCAAATACTGTAGCGATGCACAACCGTTAAATGTAGAGTTACCGATGTTTGTAAACCCCTCTGGAATTGCAACTCTTCGCAGCCCGGCGCAGTTGTAAAATGGAGAGCTCGCAGTGCCAGGCACACTCGGAGGAATCGACACAGACTCCAGCCTTCTGCAATCTTGAAAACAATAGGATGGAATGTCACCTGTTATGCTTTTGGGATAGCTGATTCTTTCAAGCGACACGCAAAGCTTAAAGCTGCCCGCATAAGTAACGCTTGACGGCAGACATATAAAACGCAGATTGTAGCACTCGTTGCAAAAGCCAGTCGATATAGTGGCAATTTGGCTTGGAAGCGTGACGGTTTTCAGTCCTGTGCATTTTGCAAGAGCATTGTTGCGTAAATAAATAACTCCTTTTCCAATCTCAATCGCAGTGATGCTCTTACGATAGAAATTCGCTGCGGCGGTTGTTTCCACGTCATCCCCCAGCAAATCGCTCCCATCGGCAGCATTGCCCCCTCCCACAATAGCCATAGACGAGCCATCAGCCAAATCGACAGTGATCTCGTAGGCACCGGCTTGCGCGTATAAATGTGGAAAATTTTGAAAGGTAGATATATACGAACCCGTTACCGTTTCGGCTGCGCTGCCGTCGCCCCAATCAACAACAGCCGTACCGTCAAGGCCAAGCATTAAATAAGGCTTCAAGTGATCCGCGTCAAGTGTGAAATGGATGTGCGTCTTGCCGTCAGTCGGAATGTACATCTGTCCGATGTCAAGGAAGCCGTAGCTTGCCACGTACGCCTTTGCGTCCGCCAATGTCCAGTTCCAGCCCTGCGAAGTCCAGCCATCATGCGTTGGATTCGCGGGCATCTCGGCCAGCTCGGCAAACTCCGCCGCCGTGTAGGCGTAGACGATTGTGCCGTCGTAGTCGATGAAATTCACGTCACTCGGCTCAACAGCGGCAGGCGGCTGCACATCCACGCTCACCGGGCTGTACGCCTTGCCGCTGGGCGCGGTGTACGTCCCATTCGTGGTCACGGACAGCGGCTCCACCGTCGCGCCACTGCCTCCGCCGCCATGTTCGGCACTGCGATCCACAACCCACTGGCCATTGCTGCCAATGATGTACTGTGTTCCAGATTCTGCACTCAATGCGGTTGAACCGACACAACACTCATCCAACCCAGGCAGATTCGCTATATCATCATCGTAATCTATATGATAGTGGCGATATAATGGGCTCACATGTGAATCCATTACCTTAAATAAGGAAATTGCCATTTTATCAGCTCCTTTCAAGAGAAAGTATAGGCAGTGAAACTGACGGAAAAATTCATTTGAGACATTTGTTCATCTGATAATACTTGACGTTCGCATGTTTCAGATACATCATCATACACGTATTGATAACCTGTAAACTTATTGTCATCAATATCATACTGTATAAACATAACGATATCAGCACCAATTATGCTAACAAGGCGGAAGTATGATGAGGAAATCTGATACCCTCCATTAAAAGAATCACCACCGGAGGAGTTAGCGAGTTTAATAGAACCTAATACGATCTTGCCACTCCAAATATCGTCTTGATTGGTACGAATATACAACTTAAGCTCATCGTAGTTTAGAGAAAAATTCTCTTGAACAACTCCACCACTAGGATTATGCATTTTATCTTCATCAAATATAAAATTTGTACTCATGTTAATACCTCCTTTACATTAAACTAACAGAAGCATTAACTGCATCACTCGTTGTGTCAACACTACAACTAACATAATAATCAATATCTTCAAATTCTACAGTACCATAAAAGTCAAGATACGAATCAGTAATATTATTAACACCATCAACTCTTATATTAAAATCTCCATAACCAGTATCAACAGCTGGTACTATTAAACTATATGGCACTTCCGCACTAACAAGTTCTGAATAAAGTTTGCTAGAACCCAAAGACGTAATAGAATTTTTAATTTCTGAAGATGTCTGAGAAATAGTATGTTTTCCAGTTTCAATTTCATTTCCAAGTGGATGATGCACTGCACTGACTCTAATGATGCCGTCATAAAGTAAATCTACACTCACATCAACAAAACCATTGTAACTAATTTTCCATTTAAAATTAAGACCTTGAGTATTATTATTATCAAGATCATTAATGTAAGAATTAAATACTAGATTACCGAGGCTGGGGACAAGACCATTACTAAGAACTTCACTCACTCTTGATATAAGATCAACGGTATAAGCTGGTTTAGTCATATAATAACTTATGATAGATCCTGAAGACGTATAAGATTCGTTAATAATTCTACCAAGAAGATTGAGCATCTCCTCATTAACTACAAATTGTACTTTCTTAACTGCTGGAATTGTTGCATAACTATAACTACTGCCTCTAAGATACTTTAAATTCCGAACACCATCGTTTCCTTCAATTGACTCAATTGCAATAATATCTACTGACTCAGAAGTGCCATCACTTTTACTAAAAGTTATATGACCATTGTTGACCTGATCAACATCAGTAATACTAGTAATACTTGCTTTTTGTAGTTTTTCTCTTACAACTGCTGATAAGTCCGTTTCTGGTATGCCACCACCAGGCTTAGAGTATGTACCTCTAAAATAGTTAGATTTATAGATAAAATTTTTCGCCCATGAAACCACGTCAGCAGAATTGTGATAAGATGCACAAAATCCTAAAAATGTACTTGATGCGGATACACAGTAATAATAAAAATATTCACCATTGTAAGTCCGTCTTAAAACAACGTCACGACCAGAATGGATAGCTGATAAAGCCTCTTCAAATGATACACTCGTCTCTCTAGTATTAAAGTCAACATCTACAAACAAAGTAGAGGCCCCACCACTAACATCAACAAGAGCCTTAGTGCTTTTAGTCCAAAATCCAAAAGTAGTCAGATAAAACTCATTACCGCTTTCAATCGACGTGGCCTTCGATCCGGGCGCACACGTTTCGAGACCAGGGAGCAACGATACGTCGCTGTCCTGATCCATCACAAACTCCATATGATTCGACGCGTTATATTCATCATGAATCTTCGTTGGGAAAATCGCCATATTCGTGATCTCCTTTCATATTGTCATCGGTTTCGGGGACAATCCCCGCACGCAATAATTCATTCCATATCATGTCGGCATTAATGCTGTATTCCGATAATGCGCCCGGCGTCTTTTCCATCGGTTTGGTGCATATTCTTTGAATCAGATGCAGGTTGGTATTGATCGAAAAATGCGCGACGCTCTCATACCATCCGGTAATTGTCGAAGCCATTGCGAAGCTGCCGACTTTTTTCTCGTCTACCATTAAGTCATTGCCGTCAATGTTGGCACAAATGCCCATGTCAACAAGCCACTGGCAAATATGATTAATAGCGTTTGGCCCGAAATCAGACGGCCCGAAGTGGATCTCACACAGTTCCAAGTCGCCTGCGAAAGAGACGATGCTGCCGCCAAAGTAGATTGTTTTCCCTACACGGATATTGAATGCGTGACAAAATCCGGCATCATAGCTTGGGTATTGTCCTGTCATCACGAAGATACCCTTCTGGCCGCTGTAAACAATCAAGCCTTCTTGTCCGTCAAGACAACGACTGGCTGCAGCAAGTGCCTCATCCGGTGTCGTCGTTTTATACACTGTCATTATAATCACCTAATTTCGCGTAACCGGCGATATGCCAATCGTCCAAGGCACGTTTGCGGATAGCAACAGAACCGCCAAGACTTGGTTCAAACACGCCGGTTGGGTCGACCGTATTTCCGTCGATACTTACCACGTGCTGATCATCTGCCAACAGTACAATGCCCACGTGGTCAATCGCACCGCTGGGTATATTCCGGCAAAAGATTAAATCATTTCTCTTGGCACGATACTGGACACCGCGCCATTTCCCGCGCAGCACCATACGGCGCCGAAGCGTGGAAACACCCGCGCAAGGCTTTCCAAGTCTGCGCGGGTGTTCATATACGGCAAAAATAAACGTTACACACCATGGTAAAAACTGCAGGTATTTGCCGGTACGTTGATAAACCATCTCTGCAAAAATAGTACAGTTGCCCTTGCCTATATTGGCTGTAAAGTCCTGTAGGTCAAACGGCGATCGGTGTTCAAGATAGCCGTTCCAGTCCAATAAGCTCATAGACGGAAGCCCCACGCGATACGCACATCTGTCCGTCCCGTGTAGGATTCGTAATCACCGGACAAACCATACAGATGCATCTCAAACCATACATAAGTCCCGATCTCAGAATACGTGATCATGCTTGTCGGCAAAGATCCCATTTCACCGGGAATCATAGACGACACCCACGTTAATAACTCAGCGGTGTTTTTGATTGGGGGGCATAACACACCCGTGCTCTCATAGGTTCCGCCGCCGATGGGACTAAAGATCATTGAGCAGCCATCCATTCCGCTGCTGTTAAGCTGCGAAGTGTACGTGGCAAACCACTTGGAGAATGTTTCCCATTTTTCTACAGGCGTCGCCACTGACTGTGCGATCAGACAGTTCATAAACTGTCCAACGGTACATTGACCGAGTTCTACGCCGGTTTCCGTCAGAATCCGGGACCGCAAAGCTGTCGTAAATGCTTCCGGCATAACGAAGGTCACAGGAATCACGTTGTCAATATTGTCTTTAATATAAGAAGTGACCGCGATCACCGCGCCTTCTTCTGCTGTTCCAATAGCGAATGTTGCAGAACCTTTAGTCACAGTTTGCACGCTGCTGGTACTGGCAGATTTGTTAAACCACGCACGCTTAATCAGCGACGTATACAGCCGTCCGTGACCGGTGTCGTCTACAACGCCGGCCGGTGGATCAAAGGTGTCGACCGCAATAGAAAGAATTTCCATAACTTCTCCTTAGAATCAATAAATTGTAAGCTGGTGCAGCAAATCGTTGAACACATATCCCTTCTCGGCCGTGTCGGTCGCTTCCCAAGTAATCTCACGCGTAACAGCGTTCCATATGCAATTGAGAGATACCGTTGGCGTTTCAGAGATGTTCCAAAATACCACCAGAGCCTTGTCTTTGTCGCTGTAGATATCAAAGTTCGTGTCCCATCCGCTCGGCTTAGACGCATATTCTGCATAGATGGCCGTCGATGGACAGTCTGCGAACGGCCCGTAGTAACGGTTTGTATCGCTGGTTACCGTCATTGTAGTCACCGTATTGCGCAGCCAAACGCGATCAATCTGTGAACAACTCTGAAAAGCGCGCGCGCCAATCGAGTTTGCCTTGATCTCTAAGTAGCTGGGTAGGGAAGTGCATCCGTAGAATCCACTTGTTCCTATGGTTTGAAGATTGGCTGGTAGTGCATTGGGTGATAGGGACGTGCATCCATAAAATCCACTGTTGCCAATGGTAACAATATTATCCCAGCCTCCAACCGTCTTCAGATTTGTACACCCATGAAATGCGTTGCTTGGGATGGTCGTAGTATTGGGAGGCAGGATAATGGATGAGAGGGAATTGCACTCATAGAACGCGTTGATATGATCAAGCCTGGCGCCTCCGCCAAATGTAAAGGACGTCAATTCCGGATGATTCGTAGTCTTGGTCATCCCACTGACGATAGCCCCGCCCAATATTCCATACTGGCTGGTGGTAGTCGTGCCGCTTGTGCTGGTCGTAGTAATGGACGCGCCCGGCGACCAAGTCACGCCTTCGCTCGCATAGAACTTTACCGTGTAGGTGCCGCTTGTTGCGTATGTGTGTGTCATACGCGCGCTTAGGTCTTCCACGATATCACGGGATGTGCCGTCGCCCCAATCGATCAGCACGCCACACGCGGTAGACTGCGTCAGGTTGATTGTCTGCTGCAGCGTACTTGTCAGCACCAGTGTCATCTCAGATGGATTGATGCCGACAATGGGAGTGCTCTTGCGCCATTTGAGCTTGCTGCCCCAATAGATTGCAAAGACTTCATCCCGTCCGCGATAAGCCCGTACAACATCCGAAAAATTACTCTTCATCTTGTCACCCTATAATATAATACACTGTTGAAGAGTCGTAACTGGTCAACGCGTCATACTCAGCCTGCGTGCCTTCCCATTCCTGCATAACACCGGACGACTCAACAGTAACCGACGAGAAACCGACAAAGCCGTCTGCAGGCACAATGTATTGCGTATCAAGGCTTGGCGTGACAACAAGGGGTTTTGTTGGGCTTACATAGGTACCCGTCACGCCGAAAATAGTCACGCCGTCCGCTATATGCTCTGGCACCAGATTCGCGTCGCCGCGAATCGTAACAGACGCCAGGGCGTTATAGCCACTGTCTGCCGACACGGTAATCGTAGACCTTCCTGGGGCGATAGTCTTTTCTTGAAAATTTTGTTCTGTCGAATAGCTGCCCTCAACACCGAAAATTGTTGCGCCCTGCCGGATATTGGCTGCGATCAAATTGCTGTCGCCGTATACCGTCACGCGTGATAAGCCCGTAAAACTGCTGTCAGCAGATACATATTGCGTATTCTTACCAGGCGTGATAGCCTTCGACTGCAATACAGCTGCCTGAACGGTTACTTGTGAAAGGGCGTTATAGCCTTCATCTGGCGTCACGATCTGTTGTGATCCAGACGGCAAAACAGTCTTCGCCTGCATAACGGCTTCGACCGTGATCGTATTTTCGTATGTGCCTGTCACGCCAAAAATAGATACGCCCTTGCGAATATTGCCCGCAACCAGATTGCCGTTGCCGTTCACTGTTACGCTCGACAAGCCATTATATCCGCTGTCTGGGGTAATCGTTTGAGAGGATCTGCCAGGTGTAACGGTCTTTGACTGTAGATTTAAAACCGTCGGCGTATCAACCGTTATAACAACACTTGCCAGTCCGTCATACCCGCTGTCAGGCCGCACCGTGGTCGTTCCGTTGGATGTCACGGTTACTGACTTGATTTGAGAGAGATAGTTTCTTGGCGCGAAGGCGCCTTCAACACCCAGGATTGTAATCCCTTCTTTGATATTTTCAGGCACTAAGTTGGCGTCACCGAGAACTGTGACCGACCCAATGCCATAAAATCCTTCAGCAGGCGTCTCAACAAAAGTCGTTGCCTGAGATCGGACGGTGATATTTGAAAGTGCGCCGCTTCCACTTTGAGCCATCAATGCTCTCCTTCCTTTTACCGCTAAGGCAGTCGCTACGCCGGCAAGAAGAGATTCGCGGTCGTATTCTACCGTTGGATCGGCCCACGTTACAAAAATGATGTCGTCCGCCGGTATCGTATCTGTATTCGACCCTATTGATCCGTCCGTGTAGATGATATAGGGGCGTGCGTAGTAATCAAACTGGCCGCTCTGCGTACGGATATGCAGGGTGTAAGTGCCGGCTTGTTTGGCGTCGTCACCGGGCGTGCTTGCATTGTGGCTTCCTGTAAGAGCTTCAACGTAAGATCGGTTGCGGTTGTAATAAAAGCCACGGGTAGACACGGTGTATCCATCCGGCACTTCGTAAGACATTTGGATGTTGACGCGTGGGATAGTTTGTTCGACATCGGCCCAGTCAGACCACACACGGTCGATGTGTACATATCCGTTTGTCGTAATGGCCACTATATCACCTCGTTTGCAGTATAGTATGTGGTAGCCTGTTGTGGCGGTGACCCCGTAAACAAACCACCTGTGTTAGTGAACATATTATCAAAACATTTATTCCCAAACCATATAATTGAAACCGGACTGGTTGGCAGCTTATATGTATTATAATATTCAGTGCTTTCCTGCTCGGAAATTTTAATCCTAGTACAACCATAAAACATATACGAGCAAGAGTAACTATTTAATGTTGCGGCTTTAATAATCGGTAAAATTAGTAGCGAAGTGCAGCCATAAAACATATAACTGTAACACGACCCAGGCAGCGTCGCTGCCGAAAGCGCAGGCGCCGATACCAACGACGTACAATCCGCAAACATCCTATAGTAGCAACTCCCGGCCAGTTTAGTTGCGGGAAGCTCGGGGGCAGATACTAATGACGTGCATTTGCCAAACATATTAAAATAGCAGTAAGCTGCCAGAGTTGTTGCAGGAAGTTCAGGTGCGGATGCCAACGACGTACAACCGTAAAACATGCTGTCATAGCAGCCATCCGCCAACGTAGTTGCGGGAAGCTCTGGGGCAGATACTAACGACGTGCAACCGTAAAACATACTGTTATAGCAGCTTTCTTGCATAGATGTGTTTTGTGGGTCGGAATAGTCAAGTAATGTTCTAATATCGCCAGTACAAGAAATACTTTGCCCATTACACACCCATCTTGCTGATTTGCCGATATATGTTATTCGCGTGTTTCCGGTTCCGCGCAAACATACCTTGTTCCCTGCTCCGCTTGTCAGCGTAGTTGTTCCGTCCCATACAGTCCAAGTCGTTGTATCTGTGCTATATTCCAGAGTACCGTCCCAGTTCTTAGTAGCGTTATACACTGCAAGTGTAAACGGCTCTGGACTGCTGAAAGTCAGCCACGGCCCCTCTTTTTCCTGCTCTATAATCGTGTGCTCCTTCAAAGCCAACCCAATTCGATACCCTATAGCAAAGCTGGCAGCGTCACGAATCATCTTATAATCACGCCTTTCTTATGGTAAATCGACCCGGAATTCAACGCCGTCAGCATAGATAAATGTCAATGTCTTCTCATCTTCGCTGAGCTGAACGTCATACGTGATCGGATCATCCAGCCCTTCTAAGGTTTCGACGATTTGTCCGGTTTCACCGGCCGCAGGCCACGCGGTACAATCAAGCGCAACCGTGCGCCGCAGTCCGTAAAAATCCAGAAAGCCGTCCATAGCCCAGTGAATTTCACACATTTTTCCGTTTTCGGCTTCATATTCCATATGTAGACCGTCAGCCTTTTTGATAATATAACCGCGCCCTTTTCCGTCACCTGTTCCGGCGCCGAAGACGTCGATCGGAATATAATACCGCTTACTTGGATCGGTGGCTTCCGTATCCATCTCAAACTCAATAGAGCGTTTTACGAGCTCAGTGTATTTATATACCGAAACGGGATACAGCGTCTGCACCGTGGTCAGATACACGCGCTCCGTTCCGCCGTTGATAAACGGCCAGCCGTCTATAATCGTCGCACCGGAAATATCTTTTTCCCAATATAGTTTTTGCCCATTGGGATTCAACGCAGATTCAACTGTACCGTCTGTCGTTCCAGTGATAAAAGATAACTTTTGTCCACGCACGCTGATGTAATTATCATCACTGGTGTCGCGGTTGAGATACAGGGAAATACGCCGAGTTGTCGACAGCTCGTCCACCGTTAGGTCAGCCACGTCGCCGTAATTGGCGTATAGCGCGTCTGCACTCAGAGAGCCGGATATGTCCACGTTGCCGTCGATCTGAATGAGACCATGGGCGCCACCGGATTGTTGACCGTTATTTAAACTGATAGAAAGCGTGACAGTTCCATCTGCCGCAGGTTCGGAGGCGCTGATGCCAATCCCGCTTAAATCCAAAGCGCTCCCTTTAAAGCGCCCGTTTTCCCAAATCGATGTTCCATCCGCAAGCTGATAATCCTTTGCCTTCACGATGCCGGTGAATTCGCCGTCTGTCGCATACACCGTGCCGCGCAGCCATATATCGCCGTTCATATCCAGCCAGAAGTTGGCGTTTGGCTCATCTCCGGCTTCTAATTCAGAAATAGTAGTAACGCCGTTATTGTTCTTTGTGGCAACGCCGCTGATTACACCTTGCTCATAGGTAAACAAAGGCACAGTTCCGTCGATGCCACCAACAATACCAAGCATTGCGCCAAGATCGATGCGGCCATGATTGCCCTGTGCGGTATTGTCATAAAGGGAAAAATCCGCGTTATGCAGGCTGGCCCCATTGCCGTCGACTCTGAAAGCCAATACGTCACCGTCTGACTTTGTGCTTTCGATTAAAAGGCTTTCACCCGCAAGAACCGTACCGACGATACTTGGAGCTACGATTCCCCACTGCTCACCAAGATTCTTATCATAGAATTTACCTATGGCCATCTTGGCGGTAGCCCATCCATCGTCTGTGAATACGATGGAGTTGTTGATCATGCCGATCTGGTCGTCCTCGTAGCCGCCGCTGCTGTTCCGCTTTCTCAGCCAGAAGCCGCTGCTGTCCCAACTCACCGCAATGTTTCCACCAGACAGAATCGTTTGCTTCGCCACGTCGAGAGCGCTCGTCATATAGTCCCGTACCGAGGTAGATGCGCCGCTGTTGACAAAGGCATTGTAATTGACCCGATTGGTATCAAGGCGTTTTCCCATGGAAACGCCCTTTTCAAGCAGATCGGCAAGTGCAAATGAGCTGCCGGACAAATTAAACGTGCTGCCAAACTCTAAATGTAAAGACGCAGGATTATCGAATTCGATGCTGGCACCAACCAGAATTGGCTCAAGAATGCCTTTATCTCCGAGATCAATATAAACTCTCTTTCCGAGCTGCAGCTGTCGCGCAAATTCAACAAAATCTTCCAGTGTTAAAAAGTTAGCACTGTCAACTGAGAATGAATAAGACGGCCAAGCCAGTTTAGCAAGAGCATTTTGGCCATACCAATAAAGATCGTATTCGACGGCATAGGTTGTAAAAGCCGTCGTATCCGTCGTCATATAAAAATCCGCGCTTTGAATCTGGAAAGACAGATTATACCCTGTCTTATCAGATCCTTCCCCTTCAACGTCGGTCGTCAGATTGGACCACGTACCGCGCATCATGATGCAGCCGCTTGGGAATGTCGTGGAAGCCCCGCTGATCAACAATTGCCCCTGGCTCAAATAGCCGCTGACGGTTCCGGTGTTATCACTGTTCAGTTCCACTATGAGCCGAATGATCTGGGTTGTGCCGCTTACGCTTCCGCTCAGAGTTAATGTGCCGCCATCAACGGCAAAAAGCCTCTTGTCAGTAAGGCCGCCAACCTCCGTCACATAGCCATATATCTTATTGTTTTCCTCGTCCAGGAAGTATTCTTCATGCAGATCATGGATCAGAATCGCCTCTTCGACAGCATCATTGATCGCTGTCTCCCCTGTAAACGTGTGTCCCATTTTGAGCTTCATGTAGTCGTCGATAACACCATCGACTACCTTTTCACAGTAAGAAGCAAAAGCGTCCGGAGAGATGATCTGCAGCAGATTTCCTTGTATGTCCGCCTGAATCGGCGTAAAATTCATCGCCGTCTGTTCATCAGCCGTACTGAAAGTAGATGAAAACACCGTACAGATATCATCCGGCTCAAGACCTTCCTCTGTCCATCCGGCGTCTATCATTGCTTGTCCTTGCACGAGAGGTCGATGCAATAGATCGACGTTACCGGCATTCGACAATTCTAAAAGCTGTTCGGCATACTCATTGTTTTTTTCTGATGTGACAACATTCACTGTAATCGACTGGTTGGTCAACGTCGTGCTGGCGTTAGAATAAGATTTGGTCGCGCTGGCGACAAAACTGCTTTCGCTGATGCTGTCTTCTTTAAAAAGGCGACGCAGCACGGAGATGTCTTCGGCTGTAAATCCAAAATTGTAATGGATCATGCCTTGGTCGTCCGTATAGTAGAAATTGGTTTGCTGCTGAATGGCCTTCATCTGAGTGTCTAAAGATTGCAGAGCGACCGTAGCGGCGTCAATGAGCGTCTGGTCAGCCGCAATCGCTGTATTGATCTCAGTGATATTGGCTTTAATGTCGTCAATGCGTTCCTGTGTGGCAATATATTCTGTGCTTCCTTCCTCCAGAGTAAGCAGATAAGACATCTCAACAGACAGCAATTCCTTTTGTGTCGCAAGTTCACCGTCGCGCTTATCCATCTGTGCCATCTCAAGAGTTGCCTTTTCAGACTGCTTGGAAATATATTGCAGAGTCAATGCGTAAAAGGCGTTTTGCTGGCCCGCAAAGGATTCCTTCCATAATGCCCATTTAGAGGCCAACTCTTCACTAATCATGTTTGTACTGATCAGATAGTCGAGATTATAGATTTTGTTTACGCCCATCGGGTTGACCATGCGGATATCAATACCTTCTGCACCGTTTACATCCAGAGCGGTAACAATGCTTTCCGTGTCTTCTTCAACGTCAATGTTATGCAGAAGATTTTGTGTAGACAAGAAGATGCTTTTCGTCAGAACGTCGTCATTCGTTGAGTACACGTTGACTACGCGCTTATAGGTGTCAAAGTCGAAGACGCATCCGTACTTGACCTGCACATCATTTTTTGCAAAGTCATATACGGATTTATAGTCGGCAGAAATATTCCTGTAGGTAGACAATAAATCTGTGCTGACATAGCCAACCGTCCAATCCGGCAAATAGCTGAGCATAACACCAAGGATAGAAGATTCTGGCTTCAGCGGGGACCAAAATACATAAACGTCTTCGGTAAGCCCCATCTTTTTATCAGCCCATTCATATTCAAGAGAATAGGCCGTGCAGTGTTTGATCTCTTTTACGCCGTCTTTGGACGTCTTGGGTTTCATTAAAATGAAGCGTCCCCAGCCCATCAGATTGATGACGCGCAGTCCAATCACGTCGTCATAATGCGGCGTTTTGACCCCCTCGACATAAGCGGGCAGGTCGAACTCTAACGTAGAGATTTCATTAAAATTAAACGTGCCGGTAACACCAAAAGCATATCCAAGTGTTTGGATCGGTGTTTCATCCACATTTTCCAGGACCAGCACAGGTTTTTCTGGATAACACTGATGAGAGAAATCAACAACCATAGAGGTCCTCCTTACAGCTTGGGCCGCGCTGATGCGCGGCCCAAAATAATGCTTGCATTGTTGTACCCCACATTGTATAATGACCGTGCGATTGACCGCCATTTTCTACGATAAAGTCACCTCGGCTTGACAACGGGGCCGAACACTTTTGGCTCAGAAAGGTGGTGGTATATGTTTGAAGCAATCATGCAAAATGTGTGCAGCGATATTATATTCGCTGTACTGTGTATGGTAGCACGATTCATATGGCGTAAAATACGCTGAGTCGCCGTGCGGGCGCTGGTAGCACAGCGCCCGCACGTTACAAAAGGTACAACAATAAGTTATGCTTTGAGCGTCGCCGTCTGTACAGACTTGACCCCGCGACGTGTGAACGTGTCGCGCAGGCGATCCAGGGCAGCATCAGCGATTGTAGTCCCATAACGGTGCGCGTCTGCGTCGCTCATAGTGCCGCTGTGATTGATCGTGATATTGATATCGCCAGACCAGGTATCGACAAACGAGGTCCCGTTAAGGAGCGCGGGATTTCCGAAGGAACGCATCATGTTCGTCATCATCGATCCGATCAGAGACGGTGTGTTGTGAATCAGATTGTACACTTTAGCAACGTCGGCGTTGTTCAGTACCATTTCGGCCGCTTTCCCACCATGTAGAATCGCGGTTCCGGTATAGTCTGCCACGCCGCCGTCGGCATAAAGCCGTGTACCGTCTGCCTTGTACCACGCGCCGTCGCGCTTGGTGATAGCCATGCCAAGCAGGTTAGCTAAACGCTGCGCGAGATCTTCATTGCTTGCGGCAAGCACCTTGCGCTCTTCGTCAGACGAAGTCCACCAGTCAGCACTGTTTTTCTGCATAGCCCCGATAATGGCGGCTTCAATCTGCTCTTGAGAGAGCTGGAAGAAAACAGCCCCGTCCGGCGTGCGCCAAGTGCCGTTCGTATTGGTCAGGGCATTGCCGGTAGCATTCAAATAGAGATTGGCTAATTCGCGGTTATCACGCGCGAGAGCAGCCTGGTCAGCAGAAGACGCCGTCCACCAAGCCAGAGCGTTTGCTGCCATAGACCCGCGAATGCTGGATAGAAATTCATCGTTGGCAACCTGGTCAAGCGCGCTGATGGGGTCACCCCACAAAGCAATGGCGTCGCTTGCGCCGTCCAGCGCCTTCGTCAGCTCATTGCTGAGATGCGTGCCAAACTCTTCGTTCCAGATTTTGAGTTGGTCATAAAATCCGGCCCAATCGTCATGCCATGCCTGTGTGATGCGTGCCCGTGTCGCTTTATCCAGTCTTTCCGCGCTGGACAAGGTTTTTTCGAGCGCGTCGATTTCCTTGTCTTTACGCTCATCGAAGTTCTTTTTATCCTGATCAAGAGCTTCCTTCTGCTTTTCGATGTAGTAGTCGGACTGAGAGTCAGCCAAAGAGCTTTGCTTCTCAGACAGTTCCTCTTCCAGCTTGGCGCGTTCTGCCTGCGCTTCGCGGCTATCATCTAAAGACAGCAGATTGATGCGAGCCTGTAGTTTGGCAATCTCTTGTACTTGCTTGGCAACCGCCTTTTCATGATCCGCTTCCTTCTTAGTGTCGTCAAGCAATTCCTTCTTGCGGTCGATTAAATCATCATATGCCTGCTTCTGCTTTTCAAGCGCATCTACCTGCTGGTCAAGCTCCCACTTGACGTATTCCTGCGCAATCTTGTAAAGCTCTTCCATGGCGTCCTTCTGGCTCATATAAGAGCTGTGCAGGGAGGCGCCGTATCCGCTCATGGAGCTTGTGGCAGAAAGCGTCAGCGTTTGAAGCCGTTGAATGTTCTGCGCAATATTCTGATAATATTGCTGCGACACCTTGCCCTCGGACTGCAGCACCTGGATCTGAGCCAGCAGACTGTCAACGTATCCCCAGTTGGCTTCCGCAACCGAATGGGTAATATCAGCCAGTTTAGCTAATTCCTGTGCGTCGTTGTTGCGGATAGCAGCCAGTACGCGTTCCAGATATACTGTGGCAGTCGTAACTGCCATTTCTTCCGTCTTTGCGGCAATAATATTCTGTAGAGCTTGCTCATTGTAAGTCAGCCTACCGCCTTCGTCGCTTAGGAATTGCAGGTATTCAGGCCCATAGGATAACAGTTCCTTTAAAGAATCGACGCTCAGAAAACCGTCGGTATGATACTGTTCGGCAACTTGTATCAGCGTCTTGTAGATGTTTTGGAAATTGTCCAGTTCACCGGTTACGTCATCCAGACTTTGCTTCAGATCATCCAGTTGCTGCTCAACAAGGCCGAGCTTCTCTTCGTAGGCGTCCCACCAGATATTGCTGTATGCTAAAACGTCTGCCTGCTTATTTGCTTCTTCCAGCGTCAGGCCGAGAGACAAATAATAGTTGCGTAATTCGTCCGCCGCATCGTGAGCGTTAGCCATAATGATATCATAGATATCAGCCTGGTCACGCAGGTTTTGGTTGGCTCTGTCGTTATCACCGAGTCTCTGGTATTCATCATATTGATGCTTGAGCAAGTCCAACTGAGCTTGTAAGGCGTCGTTCTCTGCGTCATAGCGTTCTTTCAGCTGCTCTGCAAAAGTCTTGGTCGAGCCCGATCCGCTGCCAGTCGCGGTAGGCGGCGTCCATTGGATACCTGTACCTGGCAAAGACTCAGACAGCTCTTCCATCGCGCGCTTCGCTTCTGCCATAATCAGGCTGCCAAAGCTGGTCTGCTGCCCACGCAAAGCGGAAATCTCATCCATCACGCGACCAATACGTTCCGCTTCTGCAAAATAGTCGTTGGTGATATCAGGAGCCAACTGTGCCTGCAGCGACTCAATGCGGCTGTTTATGCTTTCCACCTTTTCAACGGCGGTAAACAGCCCGATCAAAGCGGCTTCTGCCGTCGTGCTTTGTCCCGCTAACGCGTGCAGCGCGTCAATGCTGGAGCCCATATTAAGCGGATTGTTGCTGAGGATGATTTTCTGTAGCTCAAGCTCTGCCAACTTAGCAGCGGCATATCCGGCCGCATCGCCATTGCCTAATAAAGCCTGAATTTCCCCAAGAAGTTCTGCGCTCAGATTTCCGGACGCGTCAAACAGAGTTCCACTTGCGTCTGCTGCTTTCAATTTAGCTGTCACCAGCATATCAAGAGCGACTTCTGTTTCGTTGGCAACGCCGGCTTCCTTCAGCATCGCTTCGACGACGTGCAGATCAGATTCCGCCAGATTCTCAGCATCGACTTGTCCGGCTACGTAGGCAGTGAAAAGTTCATTCAGTACCGCTTCGGTTGCCGGCACGTCCCCGCGCAGTTCAGCCAGGCGGGAAATATATCCGTCAAGGTCTTCGATCGACGCGTTACCATCTTTGTCGGTCAAAGAAGAGAAGATTCCTTTGAGCTTTTCAAAGGATACTTCGCCGTCTTCCGTCATCGCTGTCCAGGCGTCATGGAAGGACTTGACCACGCCGCGTGTCGTATCGAGCTCTGTGATGGTGAGTGCTTCCGCAAGATCTTTAGTTTCTGTAGTAGCACGCTTGGTTACTACGCCAAGGTCAACGAGGATATCAATCAGATGATCAAATGTAACACTGTTTGCGTCTGCGGCTTCTTTCAGCTGCAAATAGGCATCGCGCTGTTCATCAGATAATAATTGTTCATCTTGCCCAGCGTTGCGCAACGCGATCTCATCGCCGCCAAACGGAGCGACAGCGCCCTGCAAAGCGGGAAGAGCACCGGACGATACAATCCGCGTGCGCAGATTGATGTCAATCATGTAATGCGAGGATTCGGTTTCAAACTGGCGTTGCACCGCCTGGAAATACCGCTTAACACTTTCATCATCCACTTTATCCAGATTAACAGACATCATGGATTGGAAAGCTTCAGAAGCAGCAGACCAGTCTTCGTTTGCTATAGCGTTTTCAAATTCTTTTTTATATTGGTTTAAATCGTGCCGAATCTCAACATAATCGAGATTGCGAGCCACACGCAAGCCAACAGCTTCATCATAATATTGAAGAACCTCATCATAACTATCAAACAGATCAAAAATACCAGCAAACCCCGCACCGTCATGCCATTCTTCGTACAGTTTATCAATATAACTGTTAATTCTGTCTAAAAGGCCATCGGGCGCCTGATCACCGAGTTGCTCAATAGCACGCGCATACTCCCCAACTTGCTCAAGGTATTCACGTAAATCACGAGGAACGATAGCGGTGAAGCTCGTTGATGTGCCATTCAGCTCGGCAAAAACAGTCTGAAGCTGATCGCCAAATATATTATTCAGTATTTCGGTAACTGCGTCCGGTACTTCTTCATCCAAACCAGGGACAACATACGATGATTTATTACGATTTTCGATGATATCAATCGCTTTATCAAACGTCTTCTGGTTTTTCCGATAAGCATTATCAGCATTCGACTGCGAAAAAGCATCCATGACGTTATTGACGCTTTCAATCGAATCATGTAAAACATCAAACGCGGCTGCTTCTTTACCAAGCTTTTGAGTAACTTCGTCCTGAATACCAAGTAGCTCTTTGCGAACCTCATATGCTTGTTCCTCGGAAAGATTGCCTTCATCGAGTTGCTCTTTTAACTCGGCGATTTTGGCTTTATAATCGTCGATAGATTGTGCTTGTTCTGAATATGCCTGATATGCTTCTTGGGCTGCGGCCTTTTGTTTTTCTTGAGTTTGTTGGATACGACCAATGACGGTAGAGATTGCAGTTGCAATTCCACCAACGACAAGACCAGCTTTAGCCAACCCGCCTAAGGATTTCCAGGCAGCACTGACTTTTGTTAATCCGCCCGACTGCTTCCCTAATACGGTATTTATATCGGTAAGCTGTTGTAATGTCGTTGCAAAAGTCCCGGCTTTAACAACATGCTGAACGCTTTTGATTGCCCCAACAAAAGTAATCGTCAGCGGGAGCAAAGTGTTGATTTTTGCCAATACATCAGCAATCTTTAAGCCGCCGTTAGCGAGATCAAGCACAGCCCCAACCGTACCGCTATTCAGAACGTCCGTTGATAAGGTTTGGAACGTCGCCTTGACGCGACCAAGCTTACCTTCGATGCTGTCCAGATAAACCCCGTAAGCACGTTCCATTTCGCCGCCGGCGTCTGTCGTCGCTTCGACAGCACCCTTGGCTTCCTTGAACTGGCCCACCAGCGAGTAGAAGATATTCTGTTGTCTGGTGCCGGCAAGCTTCTCAGCCAAAGCGGCTTGGTCCATGCTGGACATATCGTCCCAGACTGCTGCAATATCCTGGATAATATCGTAGGTACTGCGGTATTCACCGTTGATGTCAGTCAACGCGACCTTGTGTTTGGTCAAAGCCTTCACGATATCGTTGTAGTCCGATTCGCTCATGGCTTCTTCTTCGCCGTCGTCAGAAACGACCGTCTTGCGCAGACGCGCCGCGATGGTTCTCAGACCGGTAGAGCTCTTCGAGATGTTCTGCACGGTCGTGTTCGCAGCCGTCAGCAGCGCCATCGCTTCTTCGATCGTATTTCCGGCCGCCGCCAGAGACGAGCTGGCATTATTCATGCCCTCTGCGATCTGGGCGACGCTGATCGGGAAGTTGTTGCCGACGACGACCATTTCGTCCATGACGGTCTGAACGTCTTCCATGTCAATACCGAACGCTTTGACCATAGCAGTCACAGCGTCGGTAGCCGCACTGGTATCGATATCGCCAACCTTGGTCAGCATAGCTGTATATTCCGCCAGCAGGGAGGACTCTTCAGCCGTATAGCCAAGTCGGGCGAAGGTAGTCGTGCTGTCGATCAGGTCTTTTATGTTGACGCCGAGGCGTTGTGCGGATTTAGCCGCCTTATCCAGATACGTTACCATGTCATTGGCCGTGCTGCCGGTAACGATCTGGAGCTGCGTCATCGCCGTGTTGATTTCCTGGACGTTTTTATAGAGATCAACAAAGACGCGCCTTACATACATAGCCGACCTGGCAAGCACACCATAGAATAATTTGCCGCCAAAGCCACCCGCTAACTTCTGCCACCAGGTATCAACGGTTTTACCACTGTTGATCAATCCGGCTTCAAAGTTTTTGAGCTGTGTGATTACTTGAGCGATCGCTGCTTTGTCACCCTTGGCGGCTTGCTCTGCGGCGCGCTGGATCGCATTGAACTGTGCGCGTGCCGTAGCACTGCGCTCAATAGCCTTGCGGTAGCGCTCATAGGTCGACGCGATCTTGTTGTTCATCGTCGCCACGGAATTGGCGAAACTGTCTTCTCTACCCCGTTGATCAGATAGTGCCAGCAGCCGCTCACGCTGATCCGCATACTGGTGAAGCAAAGGCAGCAGAGTCTCTAATGCTTGAATCTGTTCGGACGAAAACTGCAGTGTACCATCCTTGACAGCGGCCGTACTCAAATCACGCATCGGGCCTAATGCATCAACGATCTGACGGCGCAGCTTGTCCAGATCACCACCGTCTACCCGCAGCTTCAAAGAAGCCGAGCTTTCGTTTGCCGCGTTGATCGCTTCGTGCCAAACTTTAGCCGCATTGGCTTGAATTTTCGCCTGATCTCTCTCATTCTGCGACTTTTGCTTTTTATGAATGTTAGCAAGAGCGTCTTCATAGTCTCTTAAAACCTTGTTGAGGTTATCTTGATAAGTGGCGTATACACCGCTGGATTTTGCCGCTTTCTCATACCCATCGGCCGTTTCTTGCAGAGCATGAATCTGTTCTTGAACACGTTGTGAATCCTGTTTCCACGTGCCGACACGTTCGCTATTTGGATCAGCCGCGATTTGCTTTTGAAGCGCATAATACTCTTTTTGCTTAGAGAGAAGCTGGTTGTAGGCTGCACCAGCCTGTTGAGCTTCTTGCTTGGCGGCCTGTGCCGCCTGTTTATCAGCTTCTGCATTGGCTTTATTGATGCCCTTAATGGCTTCAACATTTGCAGCTTCACCATTATAAAATTCGTCGGCTTCAGCTTTCCCACGCGCTTCTGCAGCCCGCTCAATGGCATCGAGAGCATCATTGTGTGCCTTAACCTCACGGTTTATGATGGCTTCTTTTTCGCGCTCAGCTTGTTCCGCCAACCTTGTTTGGTTCTCGTAATACTCTTTCTTTTCTTTGGCCCACTGTGCTTCTTGCTCTCTACGTGCCTTTGCTTCCGCCTCCGAGAGTTTCTTAGCGTTTTCTTGTTCTTTAGCAAGATCATAGGAAGTATTATTGCGCCATTCCCATTTCTTATCTTTACCGTTGAAAAACCCTTTCCAAACCGTCGTAGCGGTATTGGCAGCGTTCTTCGCCGTAATTTCCATGGTGAGCAACTCGCCAGTTGTCTCATTGACCTGAGTTTTGACCTTGGCTACACTTGCGTCAAAACTATCCATCGACTGAACAATACGGAGAATATCAGCATCCGCTATCCCGACGCGTTTCAGTCCATCGGTCAATTCCTGTATGTTTTTCTCTGTACTTCCAAAGGGCTGATGAAGACCACCAAGAATCGCATTGGTCGCCGTCGGCTGACCAGCTTCGACCCTGGTCAAAGCCACAGCTTCTCTGCCAAGTGCTTCTGTCAGCTTAACAGACTGTGCTTCTTTTGCCTTTTCCGCTTCAACGGCTTTGTATACCTGTTCTGTGTGATCGGCAAAACGTTTGGTACTGTCTGCCACCGCGCCGGCTTCACCGTTTATCGCTGTGTCAAATTGGACTTTTATATTCCTGCCAGCCAGAGCAGTCATATTGGCATTTAATGCTTCAGATGGCAACGCCGCAAGGCGCTCTAAAACTCCAATATCAACTCCTTTGGATATAACTGGCAGATATTCAGAAAGATTATTCAGAGATGCTTTAGAGACCTTGAGGTTTTGCCATCCCGTCCAATCCAGCCGGCTTAAAGCAATCAGCTTTGGCGTATCGTTGACGGCTTCCATTTTGTTCAGAGCATCACCGAAATTCTTCACCGCAGCAGAACTTATTTGCAGCTTGTCAATATGCGACATAGCCCCAAGAGCACCTGCAATCGCCTGGAGTTTTTCGGTGTCTACACTGCCTAAGCTCTGTAAAGCGCCCAATAAAGACGTTAGCGATCCAACAACGCCATCTAAACCACCGGTTGCAGCGCCGCTGTTTTCTATCAACACGCCGAATAATTTGCTTATATCAGCAAGGCCGGTTGCAGATAACCCGGCAAATCCTGCCTGTTGATCGGCGTTAAAAACAGGATTGGCAGCCAACGACCGCGTCATGTCCGTCATTACGGCGGTTTCTGTATTGCCAAGCGCGGCAATCTTTGCGTCCAAAGTATCTATCTTGGCAATCAAAGCATCAATAGACGCTTGTTGGATTTCACCGCCGAAACGCTCTGGCAACATATGACGCAATTCAGTGACAGCGTCATTGTACGTTTTGGCGCCGACCATAATGTCGTCGATCAGGCTTGACGCTTCCCATTCATGCTGTGAAATTTGATGCGTAGACAAAAAACTATAAAATTCATTTGCCTGCATCATGCGGGCCGATTCCAACTCAGACCGGACTGCCCGTAATTGTGATTGTAGCCTTTCAAGATTTTCGGCGCCCTGTGATTGACTCAGTTCGCGAATCTTCTCTTCCGCGTTTTGCAAGGCAACAGAAAGTTCTTCGATTTGTCTTTTCAATGCGCCTATGTTTGACGTTGCGGATAATCTTTTGATAAACTCATCGCCCAGCCCCTGACGAGCTGCGTTGAGCATATCAACAGAAGATTTAATATTAGCAAACTGTTCTGGACGAAAAGCCTTATTGATTTCAGGAACCTCGGATACAGCACGCGCAATATGTTTTTCCAACTGCTCAAATTGAGGCAAGACGTCACGCAGTGATTTTCCGCTTATTCCCTCTAATGCATTGGCAGTCTTCACAACATCTTGTGCTAAAGTTTTTGCGCTGCCGTCGCCGTTTTTTAAAGCCTGCGCGTATTCCTGTGTTTTGCGCGTTAATGAGTCAATCAGTGTTCCCGTGTCTTTAAAATACTTATTAAATTGAAGGTTGCCGGTCAAATCATCAACGGCATTTAAAAACTTCAACACCTCACCGGTGTCTTTAAATTCCGATGTATATTGCAACACAACACCCATGTTGGTTACATCAGAAGGATTAGGCATAAATTCACCCCTTTAATCCGCGTGCTGCGCGTGATTTAGCAAGTTCCGGGTTAAAAATTGCCCAGAACAACGGCGCGATCTTATTGTTGCGGTAATCTTCCGCGCGTTCGCTTATAATCTCTAACGGAGGCTTCGAATATTTTGCGATCCCGCCCCAGACAGAATAATGATAACCTGCTCTATAGCGCGGAATTCCAGGTCGCGTAGACCACGCACCGCCATGAAAGCCCCAGCGGAACGTAGAATTATACAGTGTGTTTTCATCGTCACCGCCCGACGAGCGTTCAAACTGCGACATCCTATCTTGATAGTAGCCTGCTTGCGTCATATCGCCATCTTGGCTGATTTCTAAAAGTCGGTACATGCTATAATGACGATGGTATTTAACAGGAGAATACGACGCGTAAAAATGCGCAATAGCCTCATAAAACCATTCCGTTAATGCTTGCGCTAATATAGGCGCCATCAGCTTGTTTGTATTTCGCGCTGCTTCTTCTACCGCCTCACGATCTTTTTGCATAATACTTTCATAGTTCTTACGTAACAGCGCCTTGATTTTGGCGGTATCCATCCATTTACCTCACGATCCGGACATAAATAGTCCATATATAAATAACCGGTAATTGCAGCCGCCCGGATGTTGCATCATCCGGGCGGCGTCATATCTTACTCGTTATTGCCGGGCAGAGCTTCCGTCAAAGACTGCAGCAGGGTGTCCAGAGTACCCTCCGGCATGTTTTCAAACTGGGATTTGATGTTCTGGCATACTTCGTCCAGCATTTCCAGGAATACATGACCGGGCTGTTTGCTGGGCGTCTCTGCGTCTTTCCCATAAGCCGCAACATAGATCTGCCTGTTATCATCGCTCCAGTCTGTGTCTGCGAATGCATGATACAGTGCCGGAATCGTTCTGAGCGCCCAAATACGCTCAAGATCCTTTGCGGCAGCGTCCGCATCTCCGGATTTAGTCGTTGTATCCAGATTGGTAAAGTATGTAAGCCAGATATACCATTCGACCAGCTCATGGCGGTCAACCTGGTCACCGACATAAGTTCCGTTTTCATCACTGGTAAGCATCGCCGTCATTACCTGAACTGCTTCATTGAACTGCGCATAAGAAATCCGGCGCTTAACGACGACATCTACGGTTTCGCCGTCCACGTCAAAAGTCAGATGCGTCTCATTCTCACCGGCAGTCTTCAGCAGCTTCGCCTGCATGGTCTTAGAAATTTTACTCATTGTTATTCTCCTGACAATCATCTTTGCGCTTTGCGCGCTTTAACTCATCCAAATTCGGTAACAGACCGAGATCCTTCAAATGAGCGAGGCCAATACAGATCGCCTCGCAAATATCCTCACCAACCACGATGCCGTATCCATTGCGCACGAAGCTGACAGCCTGGTCTTTCAGCTCTTGTCTGGATACACCGCGCCCCTGCTTAAATCCGAGTATCTTGCGCCACGTCGTAGGGGAGATGATTTCATAGGGCGTGTTATATCGGTCACACAGCCCCATAATTAAACCCTGCAGTCTTGCCAACATAAGAGCGGCCCTCGCGTCTCGCTGGACCTGTACGTCCTCAAATACGATCAGCTTGGGCCGATATTTCTGAATGACCACTTCAATTTGATGGGTCATCTCAACAATACGCTGAGAAGACGGCACAGACTGCGGAAGCGCGATCAGATCCCACTTCATCAAATCCGTGCCGTCAAAACAAGCATATCCTGTTTTCAGCGAAGCCTGGTCAATCGACAGCAGGGTCGCCGTTCTACTCAACCTCGATAAACCCGCTTCCGTCGTAATCGTGGATCGCGTTGGTCTGAATGAGGTTGCCGTCACGCTCATAAACCAGAACGTGACTGTTTTTGTTGTAGCTCACGACCTTACAGCGTTTCTTGACAACAGCCGTCTCGATAGGGGAGTGGACTTCCTTTTTCGCTTCAGGCTGCATAATCTGTCTGGTCTGAGCCTTCTGCTCAAACTTATCCATAATTCCTCCATTGTAACGATTATCAATAGAAAACACATCCGCATGCATCAATCACGCGGCAATTTGCGTTCACTTGACAATCTGATAAGTATCTACTATAATCAACTTGCGTCTGTCCTTTCGTGTAAGCCCGATTTTATCGACGCTCCGTTAGCGTCAACCGTAAGCACCCTTTATTCTTGACGCGCTTTACATGGAAAGGAGGTACCCACTTGAAACAACCAAACCTTGTTTTACCGTGCGTTGCCGCTATTATGCAGATCATAGTATGCTGCGTTCAGTTATGGCAACTGCTTGCATCCCTGGCGTAAGACGCCACCCGGCATGCTGAAACATGCCGGGTGTTTCTTATCATGAACGCCACAATCGGTTGATTAGTAATTCTTCTCGTCCTCGTCCTCGAACATGATGAGATCCATCATGTTGTTGTCACCATCAGAGGTCACGTCGAACACGATCGTCAGAGAGGTGGGATCGCCTTCGTTGCTGTTATCCAGCGTGATATTGGCCTGCGGAGAAGCCTTATAGATGAGCAGCTTGTAAGGCAGCAGCTCACCATCCTCGGTCTTCATATAAGTCTCACCGTAGATCTTCACATCCTTGGGGAAGGTAGTGGAGGTCAGATTCAGGCGCTGCACCTTCTCGGTATACTCGGTATTGTAGTACACAATGTACTTATTACCGGCAACCAGACCGGAGCTGCCGCTGGCATTGGTGATGTTCTTGCCGCTCACGGTCACGCCAAGAGCTTCGCCACAGTCGTCGCCATCAGCAAAGACGAACACGGAGCCGGCAACAGGAGTGAGAGTGGTGGTCAAAGCTCCGGTGCTGGCCGCACCGGTCAGAACCTCACGCTTAACGAAGGTCGCATTACTCTCGATCTCGGCGCCGGTGATCAGAGAGTAAAGCTCAAAAGAACGCATCTGGGTCTCGACGGTGAAAGTAGCCTCACGCTGACCATTGAAAGCCACGCGCTTGGGGCGGTTCCAGCCGCCGTAAGCAAACACAGACTCAGAGGTCATCTCCATAGAGGTAGTGTTCGCGTAGTCGCAATGCAGAACAGGCTTGCCGGTAGAGGCATCCTCGATGATCAGGTTGCAAACTTCGCGAGAAGCAAAATTCTTGCCCATAGTTCATATCTCCTTATTAAAATGATAAGGGCCGCAGATGATCTGCGGCTCATTCGCTTTGGGAATTCTTGTACCACAATGAGAAGTCATAATCGTCCTGTCCCCACGCAGCCCATTTTTGTGCCCATACGTCGTATTGCTCATTGACACTCATGCGGGCAAACTGGTCGTATAACTGCCATATAGTCAGATCCCAAATATTGAACAAATTGTACGTAGCGCTTCGTGCGCTCACCGCAGAAATCAGATTGTTGATCTCTAAATCCTGCGGATGTTTCTTCTTAGATGCCTGCTTGCGCTTTCGGCCTTCCTGAATTTTTCTGTAGATTTCCAGCGCCTTCGCCGAGCCCTTCGGAGGGGCATCTTCTTCCGCTGATTCTATACAGCATATCCGAGCAATCGCGTTGCGCAGATCATGGAAAGAATCCGGTGGCATCATCGCCCCGTCCTGACAGATGAGGTTACCATCTCCATCCTGTTCGACGTTTTGGCACAAGAAGAACGACAAACCCTCCAATAAAGTCTCAGAAAGCCCAGGCAGCAGAAGTACCAGGCGTATTGGATGCAGCGCAGACAACTCTCCGCTATCGGTTAATCCAAGCGTTTCAAGAAGCGTGTGTGTGTCAACCATCAACAGATTGACGTAGGCATTGTATTGTGTGTATCCAATATCC
>Ga0326512_10000771_pt1 | contig 27017 bp, 17 predicted proteins | sample 1_2617_0518_D_FD_203652 | JGI IMG/M metagenome (GOLD analysis project Ga0326512, IMG submission 203652) | Bovine rumen microbial communities from UC Davis, California, United States - 1_2617_0518 | ecosystem: Host-associated > Mammals > Digestive system > Stomach > Rumen | place: USA...
AAGATTGCATACCCTCATCATTGCACAGCCGAGAGTTACAAGCGGTGCGGTAGCAAATCCGAATTCCTCTGCGCCGAGCATAGCCGCAACAGCTACATCACGGCCTGTCATGAGCTTACCGTCTGTTTCGATAACTACCTTGTTTCTCAGACCGTTCATTATAAGAGTCTGGTGTGCTTCTGCAAGTCCAAGCTCCCACGGAAGTCCCGCATGGTGTATCGAGCTTCCAGGCGCTGCGCCTGTACCGCCGTCGTAGCCTGAGATCAGTATTACTCCAGCGCCTGCCTTTGCAACACCTGCCGCAACAGTTCCTACTCCGCATTCCGAAACAAGCTTTACCGAAATGCGGGCTTTTTTGTTTGCGTTTTTAAGGTCATATATCAGCTGGGCAAGATCTTCTATCGAATAAATATCATGATGCGGGGGAGGGGAGATAAGCGATACGCCCGGTGTTGAATGACGTGTCTTTGCGATCCAGGGATATACCTTCTTTCCGGGAAGGTGTCCGCCCTCGCCGGGCTTTGCGCCCTGTGCCATTTTTATCTGTATTTCATCAGCGGAATTAAGATATTTTGAAGTTACGCCGAAACGTCCCGATGCTACTTGCTTTATAGCCGAGCAGCGGTTTTCCGCCTTGCCCTTTGTAAGCAGTCTTTCATCGCTTTCGCCGCCTTCACCGGAATTTGATTTTCCGTGAAGCTTGTTCATGGCGATAGCAAGCGCTTCATGTGCCTCTTCAGATATTGAGCCGTAGGACATAGCGCCAGTCTTAAAGCGTTTAACAATGGATTCTGCGCTTTCGACCTCTTCTATCGGAACAGGGTTTTCCGCATAATTGAAGTCAAACAGTCCACGGATATTCATTGTTCCCATTTCCTCGGTTATCATATGGGAATAGGATTTGAAAAGCTCATAATTTCCTGTTCTTGCTGCCATTTGAAGTGTATGTATTGTTTTCGGATTATAAAGATGTTCTTCCTTTCCGCTGCGGAACTTATGCTCGCCTCTGGAGAATATCTCTGTTGTTGTTTCAAGACTCAGCGGGTCAAATGCCGCTGTATGCAGACTGTCAACATTTTTCTCGATATCTTTAAGGCTGATGCCGCCGATACGGCTGACAGTTCCTGTGAAGTATTCGTCAATGACATCCCTGCCGATGCCGATTGCTTCAAATATCTGTGAGCCTTGATAGGACTGTATCGTTGAAATGCCCATTTTTGAAGCTATCTTTACAATGCCGTAAAGTATAGCGTTATTGTAATCATCAACTGCGGCATAGTAATCCTTATCAAGCAGATCCTCATGAATAAGCTCGTGAATAGTTTCCTGTGCAAGATACGGATTTATTGCACTTGCGCCGTATCCTAAAAGTGTAGCAAAATGATGAACTGTTCTCGGTTCGCCGCTTTCGAGGATAACGGCAAGGGATGTTCTTCTTTTTGTAACGACTAAATGTCTGTGCAGGGCGGATACCGCAAGCAGTGAGGGTATTGCAAGATGGTTTTCATCAACGCCCCTGTCTGACAGGATCAGGATATTTGCGCCCTCGTTGTATGCTTTGTCAGCTTCAAGATAAAGTCGGTTTATTGCCTTTGAAAGGCTCGTGTTCTTATAATACAGTATCGGTATGACAGCTACTTTAAAGCCGCTTACCTTCATATTTTTAAGCTTGAGTATATCGGTTGATGTAAGGATGGGATTATGTACCTTTATTACCTTGCAGTTTTCGGGACGTTCCTCAAGAATATTTCCGTCCTCACCTATATATACTGTTGTAGAGGTTACTATTTCCTCACGGATAGCGTCTATAGGCGGGTTTGTTACCTGTGCAAACAACTGCTTGAAGTAATTGAAAAGCGGCTGAGGCTCTTTTGAAAGAACTGCTAAGGGGGTATCTATACCCATGGAGGTTATAGGCTCGCTGCCGTTCTGCGCCATGGGGAGTATTTCCTTCATGATTTCCTCATATGTATAGCCGAAAGCCTTCTGGAGTCTTTTTCTTGATTCACCCTGATGCTCCTCTACCCTTACATTGGGTATACGGAGATCTTTAAGCCTTACGAGATTGCCGTCAAGCCATTCGCCGTAGGGCTGACGGGATGCATAATACTCTTTAAGCTCGTCATCATCTATCACTCTGCCCTTTACGGTGTCTACAAGAAGCATTTTTCCGGGGCGGAGTCTTTCCTTTGTCACTATTTTTTCAGCAGGAACAGGCAATGCGCCTACTTCCGATGAAAGAATAAGATTTCCGTCATCTGTTATATAGTAACGAGAGGGACGAAGACCGTTTCTGTCAAGAACTGCGCCCATGATATCGCCGTCAGAGAAAAGTATGGATGCAGGGCCGTCCCACGGCTCCATCATTGTTGCATAATACTGATAAAAGTCTCTTTTTGTACGGCTCATGGTATGGTTTCTGTCCCATGGCTCGGGAATAGTTATCATGACTGCAAGCGGCAGATCCATTCCGCTCATTACAAGGAATTCCAGTGTATTGTCAAGCATTGCGGAGTCTGAACCCTCTGTATTGACAACTGGTATTACCTTTTCGAGGTCACCCTTCAGGTGCTCGCTTCTCATTGTTTCCTCACGGGCAAGCATTTTATCGGCATTGCCCTTTATTGTATTTATTTCGCCGTTATGGACGATCATCCTGTTGGGATGAGCCCTTTGCCAGCTCGGATTTGTATTTGTTGAAAATCTTGAATGAACCATTGCAATAGCGGATTCAAAATCCTCATCATGCAGATCAATGAAAAATCTTCTCAGATCGCCTACAAGGAACATACCTTTATATACTATCGTTCTGCTTGAAAGAGAAACAACATATGTATCCTCATTGCTCTGTTCAAATTCACGTCTTGCAACATACAGTCTGCGGTCAAAGTCTATTCCTTTTTTGACGCCTTCCGGTCTTTTGATAAAGCACTGCTGTATATCAGGCATACAGTCAAGCGCTCTCTGACCTATAACAGTTGTATCGCTCGGAACATTTCTCCAGCCTAAAACATCAAGCCCTTCCTTTGATGCAATGATCTCAAACATTTTTTTAGCCTGATTCTTATGCAGCTCATTCTGCGGAAAGAAGAACATTCCCACACCGTAATCTCTTTCGTTTCCCAGCTCAATGCCAAGCTCTGCGGCGGTCTTTTTGAAAAATTTATGCGGTATCTGAACAAGGATACCAACTCCGTCGCCTGTCTTTCCCTCGGCGTCCTTGCCGGCACGGTGTTCAAGAGTCTCTACAATAGTCAGAGCATCGGCAACGGTTTTATGTGACTGTATGCCTTTAATGTTTACTACTGCTCCTATTCCGCAGTTATCATGCTCAAACGACGGGTCGTAAAGACTTTGCTTACTCCTTATCATAATGATCTCCCTTTCTTTTGTTTCCAATCTGAACGGCTTTATATACAAATTGCAATATGCAAGCTTGTTACTTGCATATTATAAAGGCTAAATGCAGGATTGTCAAGAGTTTTTTGCATATTTGTTCAAAATAAATTCATAAAGAAGCGATTTTATTCTTTTTTATAGGTATTTAGCAGATGCAGGTGCAAGAAAAATAAAAAAAGTTGCAAAAGGGTATTGACAAATGAATCAAATGGGTGTATACTTCATTCATCGACAGCAAAGGCGCTGTAAGCAATGGGGCTTACGGCGCCTTAATATTTTGTCGGAAAGAATACATGGTTGTCGGATAATGAAAAAAGCAGAAGCTGACAGCTGTTTACTAAAAAATCAAAAGGAGAGATATTTATGGCAAGCGTAACAGAGCTTTTCGGAAGTATGGTGTTTGATGACAGGAAAATGCAGGAGCGTCTTCCAAGAACGACCTACAAATCACTTAAAAAGACAGTACAAAACGGGGAGCCTCTTGATATCAGCGTAGCAAATGCAGTTGCAAACGCTATGAAGGATTGGGCAGTTGAAATGGGATGCACCCATTATACACATTGGTTCCAGCCCATGACAGGCGTTACTGCTGAAAAGCACGACAGCTTCATTTATCCGACAGACGGCGGCAGTATCATTATGGAATTTTCGGGCAAGGAGCTTATCAAAGGCGAGCCGGATGCTTCAAGCTTCCCGTCAGGCGGTATCCGTGCAACATTTGAAGCAAGAGGCTATACAACATGGGATCCGACCTCTCCGGCATTTATCCGTGAAAAAACATTATATATCCCTACAGCATTCTGTTCATATACAGGCGAGGTACTTGACAAGAAAACACCGCTTCTCCGTTCAATGGAAAGACTCAGCGATGTTGCAGTAAAAATGCTTCATCTTTTAGGTAAGAAGGATGTATGCAGAGTAACGACAACAGTTGGTCCGGAGCAGGAATATTTCCTCATCGACAAGGAAATGTATGACAAGCGTCCCGATATTATCTATACAGGAAGAACACTGTTCGGCGCCCCCGCACCAAAGGGTCAGGAGCTTGAAGATCATTATTTCGGTGCTATCAAGACAAGAGTTTCGGCATTCATGAATGAGCTTGATGAAGAACTCTGGAAATTAGGCGTTCTTGCAAAGACAAAGCACAATGAGGTTGCGCCCTCACAGCATGAGCTTGCGCCGATCTTTGAAACCTCGAATATTGCTACCGACCATAACGAGCTTACAATGGAGGTAATGAAAAAGGTTGCCGAAAGACACGGACTTGTATGTCTGCTGCATGAAAAGCCTTTTGCAGGCGTAAACGGTTCAGGCAAGCATAACAACTGGTCTATCTCGACAAATACCGGAGAAAACCTTCTCGATCCGGGCAAGAATCCCGAAAGCAATTTACAGTTCCAGATCTTCCTTGCAGCTGTTGTAAAGGCTGTGCATGAATATCAGGATCTTCTCAGACTTACGGTAGCATCCGCAGGCAACGATCACAGACTTGGTGCAAATGAAGCGCCTCCGGCGATCATTTCAATGTATCTGGGCGACGATCTTGGCGCACTTGTTGACGCTATTGTAAACGGCACTGAATACAAAGGCAGCGATAAGGCTGATATGCTTACAAAGGTAAATGTTCTTGCAGATTTCAAAAAAGATAATTCCGACAGAAACAGAACTTCACCCTTCGCATTCACAGGCAATAAATTTGAATTCCGTGCCCTCGGTTCTTCACTTAATATTGCTTGTCCGAACTATATGCTGAATACAATGGTAGCCCAGGAGCTTTCCGAATTCTTTGAGGAGTTAAAGGATGCAGAAGATCTTGAAGCTGCTGCAAAGGCTCTTATCAAGAGAGTATTCACCGAGCATAAGGCTATTATCTTCAACGGCGATAACTATTCCGAGGAATGGGTTGCAGAAGCAGAAAGAAGAGGACTTTGCAATTACCGTTCACTGCCTGAAGCAATGGCACATTATGTTGACAAGAAAAACATTGATCTTTTCGTAAGCAACGGTATTGTAAATGAAGCTGAGATCCGTGCAAGATATGAGATCGAGCTGGAGCATTACAGCAAGCAGATCAGGATCGAAGCTCTTACAATGGTAGATATGGCAGAAAAGAATATCACTCCCGCCGTTATCTCATTCGTAAAGGAAATGACAGATGCAGCCCTTGCAAAGAAGGCTCTGTCAGCGTCGGTATCGGTATATGCAGAAACTTCTCTTATCGAGGAGCTGTCAGCCGACCTTGAAAACTTTGTAAAGAAAACCGCTGAGCTTAAAGATGCAACAGACGGCATCAAGAGCATCAGTGACAGTCTTGAACAGGCAAAATATTGCCGTGAAAAGGTATTTACACTTATGAACGAGCTTCGTGCAGTAGGCGATGCAATGGAGAAAAAGACCTCCGCAGAATACTGGCCTTATCCGTCATACGGCGAGATCCTTTTCGGAGTATAAATATTAACAATTAATACACAATGGCGTGTATCTGAACGGAGGCTGTCTGTTCACAGGCAGCAAGCCTCTGTGCAGGTATGCGCCTTTTATTAAAGGGAGGAAGAATTATGGATAGTAACTTACAAACGGTAATTTCTCAGGCGGTGGAACAGTCCAATGCCTATACGATAGCAATATGGTACCTGATCGGCGCAGCGCTTGTATTCTTTATGCAGTGCGGATTTGCAATGGTAGAAACAGGATTTACAAGAGCAAAGAACGCCGGCAACATTATCATGAAAAACCTCATGGATTTCTGTATCGGTACTATAATGTTCATATTCCTCGGTTTCGGTCTGATGATGTCCGAGAACTATCTTTTCGGCTTTATCGGCGTACCGGATCTGCAGATATTCACAAACTTCAATGATTTTCCGTGGTCAAGCTTTGTATTTAACCTTGTATTCTGTGCAACTGCGGCAACAATCGTATCGGGCGCAATGGCAGAAAGAACAAAGTTTATTTCCTACTGTATCTACAGCGGTCTTATAAGCCTTGTGGTTTATCCCATAGAGGCAGGCTGGGTATGGAACAGTCAGGGCTGGCTTGCACAGCTTGGTTTTGTGGATTTCGCAGGTTCTGCCTGTATCCATACGGTAGGCGGTATCTCAGCACTTATCGGCGCAGCAATGGTCGGTCCCCGTATCGGCAAATATACAAAGGAAGGCAAGCCCCGTGCTATCCCTGGTCACAGCCTTACACTCGGCGCACTCGGCGTATTCATTCTCTGGTTCGGCTGGTACGGCTTTAACGGCGCAGCAGCAACGGATCTGACACAGCTTGCACAGATCTTTGCAACAACAACAGTCGCTCCCGCAGCAGCTACCTGCGCTACCATGATCTATACATGGGTAAAGAACGGCAAGCCCGATGTTTCAATGTCACTTAACGGTTCACTTGCAGGTCTTGTAGCTATCACAGCAGGATGTCATACAGTTGATATCTTAGGTTCTCTTATAATCGGTATTGTTTCAGGTATACTTGTTGTTATCGCTGTTGAAGTAGTTGACAGCAAGCTCAAGGTCGATGACCCTGTCGGCGCAGTTGCAGTTCATATGTGCAACGGTATCTGGGGTACTCTTGCAGTAGGTATATTCTCCAAGGATAAGGATACACTCGGACTTCTTTACGGCGGCGGTTTCGCTCAGCTTGGCAAGCAGGCACTCGGCATCCTTTGCATAGGTGCTTATACAGCAGCTCTTATGAGCCTTATATTCCTTGTTCTCAAGAAAACTATCGGTCTTCGTGCTTCCAAAGAGGAAGAAGTCAGAGGTCTTGACCTTACCGAACATGGTCTTTCAAGCTCTTATGCAGACTTTATGCCCGTACCGCAGGTACTTACAGGCAAGTCAAATGATGAATTTGAAGCAGGCAATGTTCCGCCTGAGAAAGCAATCGAGATCACGCTCAGCAAGAAGGAAAAGCCCGCTGTTACATCTGACGGCGTTAAGTTCACAAGGATCAGCATTATCACAAAGCAGAGTAAATTCACAGAGCTTAATACAGCCCTTACCGAGATCGGCATAACAGGTATGACGGTAACACAGGTACTCGGCTGCGGTGTACAGAAGGGTAATACAGAATTCTATCGTGGCGTAGAGGTTGAAATGAATCTCCTGCCGAAGATCCAGATAGATATAGTAGTATCCAAGACGCCTGTCAAGGCAGTTGTTGACGCTGCTGTAAAGGTACTTTATACAGGTCATATCGGTGACGGTAAAATATTCATCAGTGATATTGAGGATATCGTCCGTGTCAGCACAGGTGAAACAGGATATCTTGCTCTTCAGGATCATCCGCATACAGCAAAATAAGACATATCAGAATATAACAGATCAAAAAAATGGAGCAGCCGCACTGATTCGAGTGTGACTGCTCTGTTTGTATATGTTTTTTTATATATAATAAGTATTATCTACCTTGTTGTTGTATTGTTCAATGATATCGTATAGGGTGATATTGTCAAGATAATCGCATATGACCTTGTTCAGTCCTTCCCATACAGGTAAGGTGATACATTCGCTTGCACGAGGACATTCATTGGTATCATCAGCAAGACAGGAGACGGGAGCAAGACTGCCTTCAGTAAGACGAAGTATTTCTCCTACAGAATATTGTGTCGCAGGCTTTGAAAGCATATATCCGCCCTGATACCCCCTGTTTGTACGCATAAGCCCTGCTCTGTTCAGAAGCGGTACGATCTGCTCAAGGTATTTTTTTGATATGTTCTGACGCTGAGCAATATCCTTGAGAGCAACATAACCATCAGGATGCATTGCAAGATCAATAAGCATTCTCAGCGCATACCTGCCTTTTGTTGATATCTTCATTTTTCTGACCTCCGTTTATAAACAAATTCCCCTTCGTAGATCTGCGAAGGGGAAAATAATTTAAGTCAATTATTCTGTGATCTGCTCCATTTCGTAGATCTCGAAGATATCTCCCTCTTTAATATCACTGTATTTATCGAGGGTTATTCCACATTCAAATCCCTGAGCTACTTCCTTTACACTGTCCTTGAAACGCTGGAGTGATGCGATAGTATCATCTGCAATTATTATACCGTCTCTTACAACACGGCAGCTTGCGCCTCTTACGACCTTGCCGCTGAGAACATACGAACCTGAAACAAGCCCGACGCCTGTGATCTTATATGTCTGACGTACTTCGACCTTGCCAAGGATATTTTCCTTGAATTTCGGTGCAAGCATACCCTTCATAGCTGATTCTATCTCTTCTATGCAGTCATAAATGATCCTGTAAAGACGCATATCAACTCCGTCACGCTTTGCATTTTCCTCTGCAACGGGATCGGGACGGACATTGAAGCCTACGATAATTGCATTTGATGCAGATGCAAGCATTACATCCGATTCACGGATAGCGCCAACTGCGCTGTGGATAACATTTACTCTTACTTCTTCATTGGTCAGCTTTTCAAGAGACTGTCTTACTGCCTCGACTGAACCCTGAACGTCAGCCTTGACAATGATTTTCAGCTCCTTCATTTCACCGAGCTTCATCTGATCAAAGAGGTTATCAAGCGTAACCTTTGTGCGGGCATTGAAACGCTCTTCCTTTTCACTGTCACGGCGCTGCTGTACAAGCTCTCTTGCAAGTCGTTCATCAGAAACGGCATTGAAAATATCGCCGCCTGTAGGAACATCGTCAAGACCTGTTATTTCAACAGGAACGGACGGGCCTGCGGATTTTACCTTAGCGCCCTTATCGTTTGTCATTGCTCTAACACGGCCGACAGAAGTGCCTGCTACAATAATATCGCCAACATTGAGTGTACCGTTCTGTACAAGAACAGTTGCGATAGGACCACGGCCCTTGTCAAGTCTTGCTTCGATAACAGTACCCTTTGCAGCTCTGTCGGGATTAGCTTTAAGCTCCTTCATATCTGCAACGAGAAGTACCATTTCAAGAAGATCGTCTATACCCATTTTTGTATGAGCTGAAACAGGGATAACTGGAACATCGCCGCCCCATTCTTCTGGTACAAGCTCATGTTCTGTAAGCTGGGATTTTACCTGTTCGATATCTGCGCCGGGTTTATCCATTTTGTTTACGGCAACGATGATTGATACGCCGGCAGCCTTTGCGTGATGGATAGCTTCGACTGTCTGCGGCATGATACCGTCGTCTCCGGCAACAACAAGGATAGCGATATCGGTTACCTGAGCGCCTCTTGCACGCATTGTTGTGAAGGCCTCATGTCCGGGAGTGTCAAGGAAGGTTATATCTCTTCCGTTTATCTTTACTCTGTATGCGCCTATGTGCTGAGTAATGCCGCCTGCTTCTGTTGCGGTAACATGGGCGTGACGTATAGCGTCAAGCAGAGAGGTCTTTCCGTGGTCAACATGACCCATTACAACTACAACGGGCGCACGTTCAACAAGGTTGTTGTCATCGTCCTCACTGTCGTCAATGATCTTTTCTTCGATAGTTTCAATGACCTCTTTTTCGATCTTAGCATGGAATTCCATAGCGGCAAGTGAAGCGGTATCGAAATCTATAACATCATTTACCGTTGCCATAACGCCCAGCATCATAAGCTTTTTAATAACCTCGGCTGCGGTTGCTTTCAGGCGGAGAGCAAGCTCGCCTACAGTGATCTCATCAGGGATCTGAACTGTAATAGGCTTAGCCTTTCTTGCATTTGCGATCCTCTTCAGACGTTCAGCCTCGGTTTCCTTTCTCGAATTGCGGGGCTTGCCCTTCTGCTGGGAACGCTGATTGATCTTCTGCTTCTGAGATGTAGGCTCTTTATGAAGCTTTTCGCTTGCAAGACGATCATATTTTTCGTTGTATTTATCTATGTTGATATTGGATGCACGGGTGTTGACGGTACGACCCCTGTTTTCACTTACCTTTGAATTATCCTCGGTAAATGTTTCGCCCTTTTCAAGCTTTTTGCCGCTGAGAATATGAGTTTCCTGCTTTGGTCTTGCAGCGGCAGGCTGCTTATTTTTCTTCTGCTTCTTATCGTTTTTATGACGATTATCATTCTGTCTTGCAGTTTTGTCTTCAACAGGCGCAGCGGCAGCTTTTGGCTGTTCAGGCTTGTTTTCGATTCTGGGCTGCTCAGGCTGCTGTTTTTTGGGCTGCTGCACATCCTGCTCGGGCTGCTGCTTTTTGGGCTGCTGAGCGTTCTGTTCAGGCTGCTGCTTTTTAGGCTGCTGTGCGTCCTGCTTGGGCAGCTGTTTTTTAGGCTCTTTATTTGCTGCCTTCGGAGTATCCTGTTTTTTGCGGACAGGCTTATCCTTTTTCTCCTGCTTTTTAGGTGTTTCTTCCTTTACAGGTTCTTCGGCAGGTTCATTTGCACTGGCATAGTATGCGTTAAGATTCGGCATACTTGTCTTGTCTGTATAATACTCAAAAATTACATTAAGCTCCTGCTCTGTCAGAACACCGCCTGACTTTTTATTGACATTAAGGTAGTTTTTAAGTACCTCGGAAACTTCCTTGCTTGTAACGTTAAGATTTTTAGCTATTTCACTAAGCTTGTATTTTATCATATACATTCCTCCTGTCTTTAGTCAAACTCAAAAGCATTGTTTTGAGTATCAAAGGTTTGGCTTTTTGCGGGTTTGTTCCCACACCCTGATCTCTGAAATAAAAGCTTTCAGGGATGCTCTTTGTCAGCGCATAATGTTTTCATTTTTTTTGCAAAGCCTTTATCATTTACGGAAATGATCCCCGCATCCTTTCCTACTGCAGCGCCGAACTGATGCATGGAAAAATCAGTAGCGATCATGCAGGTTTCTGTCTGTCGGGCTGTCATAGAAATGTTTCTGACAGTGCGCTCTGACAGGTCATTTGCCAGCAGCAAAAGCTGCGATTTTCCTTTTTGCATTGATTCCGTTGCCGCATCAAATCCGAGGGACAATCGACCCGCCCTTCTTGCTATTCCGAGCAGCGGCAGAAGTTTTTCATTCATTTTTTCCGATCACATCCGTTATTATTTTCTTATCATCATATCCCCAGGGGATATTTTCAGCTTTCAGTTACTGACTGCATCTGTTCTGTCAGCTTTTCATATATTTCATCAGGTATCTTGCACGAAAACGCACGTTCGAGTCTCCGAGCTTTTTTTGCCTTTGCAAGACAATCAAGGCTGCTTTTACAAATATATGCGCCTCTTCCGGGCTTCTTTCCTGTCAGATCAACGGATATATCTCCGCTGCTTCCGTCCTCCTTATCGGGCGCTTTTACAATACGCACAAGCTGCTTTTTTTCTTTCATTTCCCCGCAGCCCGTACATTTTCGCATGGGAATTTTTTTCTGTTTCATCTATGTTTCCTCCTGACGAATTCACGAAACATATTATATGTTATTCGTCTGTTTCCTCATCAGTATCTTCAACAGCTTCTTCTTCGCTTTCATCATCGGTTTCTTCCGTGATCTCAGAAGCTTCCTGCGAATCTTCTTCCTCAACAGGTTCTTCTGTTTGTTCGGTATCCTCGGCAGCTGTATCTTCGGATGCTGTTTCATCTGCGGGAGCTTCCTCAATAGTATCCTCAGTCGTTTCATCTGCAGCAGCTTCCTCAATAGTATCCTCAGCTGTTTCAGCAGCGGGAGTTTCTTCTTCCTCTTCTTCCTCTCCGAAGAAACCGCTTTCGGGACGAATATCTATTTTCCAGCCCGTAAGCTTAGCGGCAAGCCTTACATTCTGACCCTTGTTGCCGATAGCAAGACTGAGCTGGCTGTCGGGAACTGTAGCCTTACAGCTTTTATCTCCCGAAGCTGCAAGAGTTACCTTTAAAACATCGGCGGGGGAGAGAGCCTTTTTGATAAACTCTACAGGGTCTTCATTATATTCTATAATATCAATTTTTTCTCCGTTGAGCTGGCTTACGATATTTCCGACTCTTGTACCCTTGGGACCTATGCAGGCGCCTACAGCGTCAACATCGGAATCCTTGCTGAAAACAGCGATCTTTGTTCTGGAGCCTGCCTCTCTTGAAACGGACTTTACTTCAACTGTACCGTCAAAAATTTCAGGAACCTGTTCTTCAAAAAGTTTTTTTACGAAATCCGGGTGTGTGCGGGAGATGATAGCTCTCGGACCTCTGTCTCCGGATTTTACATTCAGTACATAGACCTTTATCGGTTCGCCCACCTTGAGTACCTCTCCGGCAACCTGATCGCTTTTCGGCAGTATAGCAATAGCCTTGCCGAGCTTTAGTGTTGCATTTCCGGTATTGGGATCCACCTGTTCGACTGTTGCGGTAACGATATCCTGGAGCTTGCTCTGATATTCGGAAAGAGCCTGTTCCTTTTCTCCGTCACGGATACCCTGACGTATCATGTTTCTTGCGGTCATAACGGCGATTCTGCCGAAGCTTTTCGGATTAAGCCTTATAGCGACCTTATCGCCGAGTGCAGCTGTGGGAGAGATATTTCTTGCGGATGAAAGTGTTATCTCACGGTTGATATCATTTACTTCTTCAACAACAGTTTTGTTAAGGTAAGCTTCAAGCTGACCTGTTGTTTTATTATACTTTACGGCAACATCGTCATTTCCGCCGTAGGAGTTCTTACAGGCAGTGACGATAGCCTTTGTGATTTGTTCGAGCATAAAGCTTGCAGGAATACCCTTCTCTTTTTCTATAAGAGTCAAGGCTTCAAACAAATTATCCTCAGATTCCCTGTTCTTTTTCATTTTATTGACCTCCGTTTATAATATAGGAAAAACTTTCAGCTTCAAGGAAATGCTTAATAAGTCACAGATCGCTGCTTGTGTTGTGGGATACAGTGTGATAAAGATCCGCTTCTGCAAAAGCTGTATTCAGTGTTTCCTTAATTATTTTAGTTTATATTGAAATCGTCAAGTTTTATGTATACTGTATCCTTCTTTTTTATATTCAGCTCCGACCCGTTATCGGACATGATATCTACGCTGTCCTTGTCGTGGGATACAAGAGTTCCTTTAAGCTCCTTTGTACCGTCCTCAAGCGGCTTGTGCAGCTTTATCATTACAGGCGCACCGAGGAACTGATCGAAATGTTCATCACGGACAAGCTCTCTTTCGATACCGGGCGAGGATACCTCAAGAGTGTAGCTGCCCTCTATCGGATCAAGCTTGTCAAGCGGTTCATCAATTGCCCTTGTAACGTTTTCACAATCCTCGATTGTAATACCTTCGGGCTTGTCAATAAATATCCTGAGATACCACAGAGCGCCTTCCTTGACATAGCGCACATCCCAGAGTTCAAGCCCGAGATCATTGATGATCGGTTTTACCAGTCCGGACACATCAGCGACTGTATTGCCGCCTTTCTTTTTTGACATATATAAATACCTCCGAGAAAGCCTGGAGCCTGCATATAGGCTCAAAGCATAAATTAAAAAGCGGCACCGGCTTTTGACCGGCGCCCACTCAACATTAACCTCCATAATCATCTTTACTATTCTATCATATAAGTTATGATTTTGCAAGTGTTTTCTGTATTTTAATTTTTAAAATCGGGATGGAAACAAGGTATAAAAATAATATTTTTTGCACAAATTATAGAAATATTGTTATAACTGTGATATAATAGCATTAATATATTGCTTATGATACATTAAGTTTATCTCTGAAAAATTAAAAAAGATCGGGAGGCAGCGAAAAATGTCAAAACTATTCGGAAAAAGTGAGTATATTATTGAAATGTGTAAGGAACAATATGATGAAATGTATGAATTTTATATCAGTCTCGGATACAGCGAAAAACAGGCTAAAAAGCTTAGCTCATCATGCTTCAAAGCTGAAATAGTCGTTACGGAAAACTCGCCCTACAGAAATGACTGGTGCTTTTACAGAAAAAGACGCCCAGCGCCGGTTGAGTTGAATTTTAAAAACGCTGCAAGAAGAAAAAGCGCCCCTGTTGAATCAGGAGCTTTTCTCGGATCAACTGTTCTTATGGATTCATGTATGATGGGCGCCGGTATGCCTGCACCTATGCCGGGACAACCCGAAATGATGAGAATGGCTATGCCTATGATGTCTGCGCCTATGGTTTCCGCCGAACCGCCTGAATTCAATACTGCGGAAACAAAGGCAGTATCCGAAATAGAAGAAACAGGAACTCTTGACCGACCGCAGATGATATTTTCCGCAAATGTCAATACTGCTTCATGGTCATATCTGAGGGATAAGATAATTCAGAGAAAACAGATAGATAAGAGCTTTGTCAGGATCGAGGAGATAATCAATTCCTATAAATATAAGATGAAATCTCCGAAAGATGACGAGCTGTTTTCTCTTAGATTCGAGCATGGGAGCTGTCCCTGGAACGAGGAAAGTGAGCTGCTGATGGTAGGGCTCAAGGGCAGAAAATCACCGAAAAAGGTAAAGCAGAATTTAGCGTTCTTGGTTGACGTCTCCGGAAGTATGACGGATAATTGGGTGCTTACCCAGATGTCGCTGGCTGCTATAGTAAGCAAGATGAAAAAAGGCGACTTTATGTCGATAATAGCTTATTCTGACGAAACTGTTACAGTTGTAAAGAAAATGGACTGCGGTGATATGGGCGAATGTGTAAAGGCTATCCTCTCCATTGACGGCATAGGAGGCTGCACAAACGGCAGTGACGGTCTTGAAAATGCATATAAATATCTTTCCGATAATTATGAAAAGGACGGCAATAACCGTGTATTCATCTTTACGGACGGTGATTTCAATTTCGGCATTACCGGCGAGAGCGGTCTGACAGATTTTATCTATAAAAAGAGAGAGACAGGTATTTATCTTTCTATCGTAGGCTATGGCAGGGAGAATTTCAAGGATAATAAAATGGAAGCCCTCGCAAGAAACGGAAACGGCAATTATACTTTCATTGCAGATCCTGCTGATATTATGGATAATCTCTGGGAAAAATTAGTATCAAATCTTGTAACAGTAGCGAAGGATGTAAAGATATCCGTTGAGCTTAACCCCTATTATGTAAATAAATACAGGCTTATAGGTTATGACGCAAGAGTGCTGACAAAGCAGGAATTCAATGATACGGAAAAGGCAGTTGACGGCATAGGTTCAGGACATAATGTTGCTGCGCTCATAGAGTTCAGCAGAGGCAAGGCGGAAAGAACAAGCTCAAGCAGATATGTTACAACTGAAAGTCAGGAAAACAAGGATGAATTTGCATTCATAGAGATACATTATAAAACTCCCGAGGATGAAAACTGTGTCATGACAAAGGTCATAACAGCAAAAGACCTTGAAAATGCGAAAAACAAAAATATGCCTGTCATTACCCTGCTTGCAGCCTTCGGACTTGTTGTAAAGGACAGCAGATACAAGGGCAGCGCAGATATGGATATGCTGCGTAATATGATAAAGGAGCTTGAAGACAACGAGCATATTGACAAGAAGTCAAGATACAGTCATTTCAATATAATTAAGAAATACTGCGATTCCTGAGTATAAAAAAATACCTGAATCCGTGAAAGTCGATTTTAAATATGCATTTATATCGCATCAGAATAACGTTCTTTTGAAAAAACATTATCACCCAATAGGTGCAATTTGTATTAGCATCCCGTAAAAATTTTTTGCTGCCTTGCGGCAGCAGGCAGCTTTTTTCAATCCCGCCACAAGGGGACGCCCTCTTTCCCAGGGCGGCGCAGAGCCTGCGCTCCCATAATAACTATACTTTATACACAAAGTTATAAATTATCACAAAAGTATCGTATTATGCCTGTCGGGGCGACCCGACCTCTTCAAAAACAGTCCACCGGACTATTTTTGAATTCACCCCTTGCCGAGGGATTTCTCAGGCTTGTTTCGCTTGCTTCGCAAGCGACCAAAGGCGCTGCCTTTGGAATCCGGCAGGGGCTCTGCTCCATGCACCCCGCAGCCTTTGAAAAGGCTGGCGAAACTTTTTTACTTTGGACTTTCACGGATTCAGGTATTATATATTTCATTTCTGTTTTCTCCTGACATGACATTATTTATCCTGCTTGTCGGGCAAAAGCTGCTTGACATCGAGAGCTTTTTCAAATATTTTTTTAGCCTCGTTGAAGAAAACCTCTCCGCTGGCCCTGGCAAAGCTTTTTAGTATTCTGAAGATCTCCGCACGTTTTTCAGCCGGAAATTCAGCGCCGGCTTTCAGGATCGCATTATATGATACAAGCTTGTTTTTATTAAGCTCATCGAGAGTTGACGCTCCCGATGCTTCAAGTGAGTCAAAAACGCTGTTTACAAAAAGCTTTTTCTCTTCATTGCTCAGATTGCCCAGCCATTGCCGCAAAGCTTCATCCATAAGAGCGCTTTCCACAGAAAGCTTTTTTGTTCTGATAAAATCTTCTCCGAGCACACACCATGTATAAGGGTGGTGCTGATAAATACCCTTTGCAGTGCTTTTTACCACACTTCTTTTTTCTGCGCCGAGAAGCAATATCCCGACAAGAGAGGATTCAGGCACGATTTTTTTGACCTTCGGGATTATTGTAATATATTCTTCCGTTTTTTCTATAGCGCTGTTAAAGCCGGGACCGTCGTTTGAATATACGGCTATAAGTCTTTCCCTTATGCTTTTATCACAGAAGGCAGCTCCGTATACCGCAAAATTTCCGCCCTTTGAATGACCGCCTATCCTCATAAGGCAGGATGTTTGCTTTGCAATAGCGTTTATATATTTTACAGCCTCCTTCTGACCCGGCGTTTCCGCAAGAAAGCTCAGATTGCAGTCTTCCCGCCAGCCTACCAGTGTATCGTCAGTTCCTCTGAATGAGATATATGCGCTGCCGTCTCCGGGCATAAAGGTGACAGCCGCAAACTGAAGCTGTTTTTCCGTATTGATTATTTCTGAGAAGCGTCCTGCCTTGATATTCCTGAATCTGATGCTTGACGCAGCCTTTTTGAAAAGCTCCGTCGGGTCATTCAGCGGAATATTCGGCTTATTGTCTGATTTTGTCCAGCGTTCATAAAGCTGCTGTAATGTTATATATTCGTCATCTGCGATCAGATCTTTCATATTGATATATGCAAGCTCCGATAATATGAGATTGTCAACATCATTGAATGGTCTTTCGGCAAAGGTTATATCTCCTCGCCAATCAATATAGTCAAGTATATTTCCCATATAAAATCACCTCAAAAACAATTTATGGAAGCCTGTAAAAGTATATGAGGGAATGCCCCTATGTAAAAAGACAGGAACACTTCTCTTAAAGACAGTGTTCCCGTTATAATGAAAAATGAATAGTGAATAATGAATAACCGGGAAATGTATAAACATACTTCAATACAAATTATTCATTCATCACTATTCATTGTTCAATCAATTGCCGGAGAGTGAGGGATTCGAACCCTCGAAACGGGGTTAGCGTTTACACGATTTCCAATCGTGCTCCTTCGGCCAGCTCGGACAACTCTCCATATGGTCGAAAAACAAAAGAAATTTTTCAGTACTCGACTATTATATCATAACGATTATAAAAATGCAAGCCTTTTTTAAAAAAAGTTAAAAAAGTCCCGATGCTGAGGAGAGAATGAAAACACAAACACACACGGAATATCAACACAAAAATGGAGAACCTCAGCACCGGGTAAATAAATTATAGCATAGTTTTTTATTGTTGTAAATGAATTATATTCATTTACAATGTATAAATATTAAAAATCATGAATATAAACAAATTATTGCATAGTATTTTGTTTTGTGTTTTTGCACCTTGTTCATGGTATCACAATAATGATGATTATTATATAATATCGCTGCTTTTATTGTTATGTGAGAAATATCAGCATATCGTATCCGTATATAACGAGCTGATGTATTTAGTAACGAAATAAAATCAAAAAACTCCAAATGTATGTAGAATTTTATATATAAAGTGTGTTATAATTATTACAGATATCGGAAATTCAGAAATTGTTTGTGTATCGAAAGGAATGAGTGAAATGAATATAGTTATTTCCGGACTTGGAATAATCGGAGGTTCTTTTGCAAAGGCGATCAAAAAATATACAGACCATTACATAATAGGAATAAACCGCAGCCCCAAGCCTCTTGAAGATGCGCTTGCCTGCGGCGCAATAGATGAGATAGGAAGCACAAAGTCGCTTGAAAGGGCTGATATACTTATACTCGGAACATTTCCTGAGGCTGCCGTTAAATTTGTCAGAGATAATGCAGAGCTGATCCCGAAAAGCTGTATCGTGATCGACAGTTCCGGCATCAAATCGGATATCTGTCCTGAGCTTACGGCGCTTTCCAATGAATACGGATTTACATTTATAGGCTGTCATCCGATGGCTGGAAAGGAAAAAAACGGTTTTGCAGCGTCAGAGGCTGATCTTTTCTGCAATGCAAGCTGTATAATTATACCCTGTACAGGCAATGAAAAGGAGGTCGGCATTATTTCCGATCTTGCACGAAAAATAGGTTTCGGAAGAATTGTTTATTCAACGCCCGAAGAGCATGACAGAATGATAGCGTTTACATCACAGCTGCCCCATGTAATAGCCTGCGCCTATGTGCTTAGTCCTGTCTGTAAAAATCATAACGGCTTTTCCGCAGGCAGCTACAGAGATGTATCAAGGGTAGCTCATATCAATGAAAAACTCTGGGCGGAGCTTTTTATCGAAAATAAGCAGCCGCTTATCGAGGAGATAGACATTATAACTCAGCATATAAATATGATAAAACAGGCGGTAGAAAGCGGCGACAGGCAGGAGCTTGAAGCTATTTTAGCACAGAGCCGCAAGGTAAAGGAGGAGCTTGGAGAATGAAGACAGTAGATGTAAATACAGGCAGACCGTATCCGATATATATTGAACATGGTATTATCGGCTCGGCAGGAAAGTATATAAGGGAACGTTCAGACGCTGTAAGGGCAGTGATCGTAAGCGACAGCAATGTTGCGCCAATCTATGCGGACAGGGTGGAAAATTCGCTTAAAGAAAACGGCTTTGAAACATCGGTATTTGTATTTGAAGCCGGCGAAGAAAGAAAGCGTCTTTGCACGATAGAGAAAATGTACAGCTTCTTTTACGAGCATGATATAACAAGGACTGATGTACTCATAGCTCTTGGCGGAGGCGTTACGGGTGATATGACAGGCTTTGCAGCGGCAAGCTATCTGAGAGGGATAGATTTCGTGCAGATACCTACAAGTCTGCTTTCACAGGTCGATTCATCCGTAGGCGGCAAAACGGGAGTAGATCTTCCTGTTGGCAAGAATTTAGTCGGCGCATTCTGGCAGCCGATACTTGTGCTTATCGACCCCGATACCATTGACACCCTTCCTCAGAAATTCTTTAATGACGGCATGGGCGAGGTAATAAAATACGGCTGCATAAAAAGCCCGTCTTTGTTTAAAAGGCTTGAAAATGAAAATGCAAGGGATATTATTGACGATATAATTTATGAATGTGTAACTATAAAGCGTGATATAGTTGTAAATGATGAGCGTGATACGGGAGAAAGAGTGATACTCAATTTCGGTCATACCTTTGGTCATGCGCTTGAAAAGCTCAGCGGATACAGCGGAATGACTCACGGAGAGGCTGTGGCGCTTGGTGCGCTTATGATAACGGGAGTTACCGAAAACAAAGGCATAACCGAGATCGGCACCTGTGACAGGATATTCAATCTGCTGAAAAAATATGATATGCCCTTCAAAACAGAATACTCCTTTGAGGATATTATAAAAGCGACAAGGGGAGATAAAAAAAGCACAGGCAAGGGTCTGAACTTTATTTTTCTGCGTGAGATAGGCACGTGCTTTATCAATCTTATTCCGTTTGACAAAATAGAAGCTTTTTTTGAAACATAAGCTGTATATTGCTAAGCACAGATCAAGAATTATTCTCAAATACAGTTGAAAAGGAAAGGATTATATGATAGAATGTTTAAGACAGACTATTGTCTTTTTATGGAAAAGGAAGGAGTGCATTGCATAGATGCCATGGCTCACAATTTTTAATATAGTAATGATAATCATATTTCTTGCCGCTTTCAGCTACAGAGCGATATATATGTTTATCAGAATGTTTGGTCGTGACCCTGAATATAAAGAGGTAAAGCTTCATAAGTATGCGGTAATGATCTCCGCAAGGAATGAAGAAAAGGTTATAGGTCATCTGATCGACAGCATAAAGGCGCAGGATTACCCGTCGGAGCTTGTAGATATCTATGTAGTAGCCGATAACTGTACCGATTCCACCGCCGAGGTATCCCGCCGGCATGGAGCGGTAGTTTACGAAAGAGATAATCTTGATGAAATAGGAAAAGGCTATGCGCTGCGCTTTCTTATGGATAATTTTCAAAAGGATTATCCTGAAAAGGAGTATGACGGTTACCTTATTTTTGACGCTGACAATCTTCTGAGCACAAATTACATAACGGAAATGAATAAGGTATTCAGCAGCGGAGTAAATATTGTTACAGGATACAGAAATGCAAAAAATCTGAGTGATAACTGGATAAGCGCTGCATACGGAATATTTTTTATGTATGAAAGCGAGCATGCTAACCGTGTGCGTCATCGTCTGGGAACAAGCTGCTTTGTATCGGGAACGGGATATCTTTTTTCCGACAAGCTGCTGAAAAAATACGGCGGGTGGAAATGGTTCAAGATATGCGAGGATCTTGAATTTACCGTTGAAATGATGCAGGACGGAGAAAAGATCGCCTATTGCCATGATGCGGTGCTTTATGATGAGCAGCCGCTGTCACTTGAGGATTCGATATTTCAGCGCACACGCTGGCTTAAAGGCAATGTTGCGGCGATAAAGGAATACTGGCCCGGACTTATGAAAAGGCTTTTCAAAAAGGGCGGATTTGCGGTATATGATTTTACAATGAATATGTCTCCGCTGGTAATATTCCAGTTTGCTGCGATAGTAAATATTATAGGTATGATAATAGGCGCATGCACAGGAGCAAATCTTGTTCCATATCTGATATTCTACGGAATAATAATTGCGATAGTATATATAACAATGTATATTATGGGTCTGTCCGTACTGATAACTGAAAGGGACAGGATACACTGTCCGAAACGTAAGCGGGTTTTGTATTCATTTACATTCCCGATATATATGTTCAGTTTTATAATAGTATTATTCCTTGTTTTCTTTGGAAAGACCGAATGGCGTCCGATAAAGCACGATAAAGCGATAGATATTACTGAACTGGAAAGTGAAAACGAATAAAGAGTGGGGCTGTCCGCTGATAATGCGGCAGCCCCACTGCTGTTTATTTTGGCGTAATGACATAAAGTTATATAAAGCGATCTGCTGATATTCAGCCTTCAAATCCGTTCGGATTGTTTTTCTGCCATCTCCAAGAATCACGGCACATATCAACAACTCCGTACTGAGCTTTCCAGCCCAATTCCCTCTCTGCCTTTGACGGGTCAGAATAGCAGGCCGCAATATCGCCGGGACGTCTCGGCTTGATGACATAAGGAACCTTTATACCGTTCGCCTCTTCAAAAGCCTTGACCAGATCGAGTACAGAATATCCCTGACCTGTGCCAAGATTATAGATCGCAAGACCGCATTTGTTTTCAATAGCCTGCAATGCCTTTACATGACCGTTTGCAAGGTCTACAACATGGATGTAATCTCTTACGCCTGTTCCGTCGGGCGTATCATAATCATTGCCGAAAACACCAAGCTCTTTGAGCTTTCCTACAGCGACCTGTGTAATATACGGCATCAGGTTGTTGGGAATACCGTTCGGAGATTCACCGATCCTGCCGCTGGGATGCGCTCCTATCGGATTGAAATATCTGAGCAGAACAATATTCCATTCGGGATCAGCCTTCTGCATATCCATCATTATCTGTTCAAGCATTGACTTTGTCTGACCGTAAGGATTTGTACACTGTCCCTTGGGGCAGTCCTCAGTGATAGGAATAACGGCAGGCGTACCGTATACGGTTGCCGAAGAGCTGAAAATAATGTTTTTGCAGCCGTTTTTGCGCAGAACATCCAACAGGACAAGGGTACCGTTGATGTTGTTGTCGTAATATTCCCAGGGGAATGCAACTGATTCTCCGACTGCTTTAAGACCTGCAAAATGAATACAGCAGTCAAATTTGTGATCTGCAAAAACAGATTCCAGTTTTTCTCTGTCACGGATATCGACTTCATAAAACGGGATCTTTGCACCGGTTATTTCTTCTACTCTGTTAACGGCGATCCTGCTTGAATTTACAAGGTTATCAATGATAACTACCTCATGACCTGCATTTAAAAGTTCAATTACTGTATGGGAACCGATATATCCGGCGCCGCCTGTTACAAGTATTTTCATATTCTGTAACCATCCTTTATCTGTTGATTTTTCCGAAAAAAGCCTGTAAAAACAATCAGTCAGCATATGCGGGATTTTGCCGCATATTCCAACTCTGAAAACAATGTTTTTATACAACTCTCTAAGTATAAGTATAACACCATCCGGAAATAAAATCAACATTTCCATATCTGGAAAATTCAGAAATAATGAAATACAGGGCAGATAATGCTTGCAAATTGCATTGAAGTATGATATAATGCAAGGTAGTAACTATAAATATAACTATCCGCAGATCATCAACTGCGGGGATACAGGAGTGTGAGTAATAATGTATATAAAAAACGGTAAAAAGATACTGGGCTTGTCGCTGTCAGCAGCTATTGCTGTTTCAGCATTTGCCGGTATCGGATTCGCATCTTTTGATAATAAAGCATATGCTGCGCCGGATAAGGATTACGGACTTACAGCAGTAAATGAAGGTGTGATACTTCATTGCTTCGACTGGAAGCTCAGCGATATCAAAGCAGAGCTGCCCAATATCGCCAAGGCAGGTTTTTCAAGCGTTCAGACTTCACCGCTTCAGGGAAGTCCTAATCAGGGCGTATGGTACTGGCTTTATCAGCCGCTCGGATTCGAGATCAAGGATACAGGTCTCGGCGGAGAAGAAGAACTTAAGAGTCTTTGCGAAGAGGCAGATAAGTACGGAATTAAAGTAATTGTTGACGTTGTTGCAAACCACCTTGCAGGCAATGACAGGGAGCAGCTTCAGAAGCCATTTGACCAGGATATCTACTGGCACAATAGCGGTAAGAAGGTAAGCGATTCCAACAGAACAGCTGTTACGACATATGATCTCGGCGAATACGGCGATCTTAAATCAGAGGACAGCACAGTTATTGCCGCTGCAAAGGCTTATGTTGAAAAGCTCCAGAGTCTCGGAGTTGACGGTATCCGCTGGGATGCTGCAAAGCATATCGCTCTTCCGAGCGAGGGCTGCGATTTCTGGAGTCAGGTAACAGATAACAGTCTGTTCCACTACGGCGAAATACTCGGATCACCCGGCGGTTCAAATTCTGCTGAGCTTATGGTAGAATATCTGAGCTATATGAACGTTACGGATAACAGCTACGGCGACGGTATGCTTTCTTCTTTCAAAAAGGGCAAAGCTCCTAAGTCTGACGGTAACTGGGCTAATAAGGACAATGTTTCAAGTCAGCAGCTTGTATACTGGGGCGAAAGCCACGATACATACGCAAATGCAAAGAACAGCGGTTCAAACGGCGTTGATCAGAACTATGTTGACAGAGCATATGCAGTAGCTACTTCAAGAAAGGCAGTTTCGCTTTATCTTTCACGTCCGCTTAATTCCATTCCGGATCAGATGATGTTCGGCAAGAAGGGCAGTATGCACTTTACAGCTCCCGAGATCGCAGCAGTAAACCATTTCCATAATGCTGCAGGCAGTGCCGATGATGCATATGTTAATTCCGATAATGTTGCAGTAGTTACCCGTAAGGATACGGGCGCTGTGATAGTTCTCGGTGAAGGCGGCGATAAGGAAGTAACTGTTGAGAATGTAAACGGTTATGTACCCGCAGGCACATATAAAGATGAAGTAACAGGCAATGAATTTACTGTTACAGCTACTGAGATCAAGGGTAAGGTAGGCAGCTCAGGTATTGCTGTTGTTTATGACTCACCCTATGCAAGCAGAGTTGAAGCATCTCCGGAGACAGGCACTATCTTTGAGGGTACACTTGATGTAACACTTAAAGCTATCGGCATAAATGACGGAAAATATACAATAAGCAATGATAACGGCATTTATTCATTTACCGATGGTCAGGTAATTACGATCGGTGAAGGCGTAGAAGGCGGTACTGATATCGTTCTTACACTTACCGGTAAGAATGATGCAGGCGAAGAAGTATCTGCTGAATATGTATATACAAAGAAGGTAACAAAGAATCTTCCCAAGCTTACAAAGGGCGGCGTTATCTTTGATAATACTCTCGAAAACTGGAGCAAGGTCAATGTATATGTTTACGATGAGCGCACAACAAAGGGCGTTGTAGTAAACAATGCTGACTGGCCGGGCGCAGCTATGACAAATGCAGGCGACGGACTCTTTACCTATGAGTTCCCTGATAAATTCAAGGATTGCAAGAATATAATGGTTATCTTCAATAACGGCGCAGGCAATCAGCTTCCTGCAAAGGATGGTTTCCTCTGCGGTTATAATGAGGTAGGCTATTATGAAGGCGAAGAGCAGCTTAAAGTAGTTCAGACATTCAGCAATGAAGAACAGAGTCAGACCTCTGAGCAGTCACAGAATTCCGAGGTATCACAGACATCTCAGAATTCCGAAGAATCACAGAATTCACAGACATCACAGAATTCGCAGACATCCAATGCTTCTTCACAGACATCACAGAATTCACAGAATTCACAGACAAATTCAAAGCCAAACAGTAATGCAGCATCATCTGCTGTTTCTAATACTACACAAACTATCACTGCAAGGGATAACCCAATAGTTGATACAGGCGATGCAAGACCGTTTGCAGTTGTTGCAGCTATTGCAGCAATATCCGCAGCTGTTGTTGCATTTACAGCAAAGAAAAAGCGTGAGCAGGACTAAGAAGAGCTTACGGATATAAATATGAATAACTGATCAATGAGGACTGTCACACTGTAAAGGTGCGGCAGTCCTTTTGATGTCTCAGATATTAAAAAATACAGCGGGGAAGGATCCAAGGTTGTCCTTCCCCGCTGATATTACAGAGTGCGTTTCATTCAATTGTAGAAAGTGCAGGTGCTTTTACCGTTTTGTTTTGATTTGTACATAGCCTCATCAGCTTTTTCAAACAGATTCGAGGGTTCGGGAACATCCGTACCGTGAACTATTCCGACGCTTACAGAGATCGGCGGCAGACCGTCAGATACATTTGATAACTGCTTATTTATATTGTTTATTTTTGTGGAAATAAGCTGTTTCTGCATCTGAGTGGTGTGTACCATAAATACAACGAATTCATCTCCGCCGATACGGCAGATATAATCATCATTACGGAAATTGTTTTGCAGAGTCTGTACTAATTTTTTGAGTACACGGTCGCCTGTTTCATGACCGTAAGTATCGTTTACTCTCTTGAAATTGTCAAGATCAAAAAGGATCAGGTGTGTTGTACACATATCGACGCTTGAAAGCAGAAGCTCATATCCGGAACGGTTATATGCGCCCGTAAGCTCATCATGAGAGGCTTTGAAATTCAGCCTTTCAAGGCTTCCCTTGTAGATCGAGTACATCTTGTTGTAGGTATGTGCAAGGTAACGGAATTCATTTGCGCCTATTTCGGGAATAGGATCATCTTCCTTTATTTTTTCAACAGCCTTTAATATCGGTTTTATTCCCAGATGAGATGTCAGAGTTATCAGAAACAGTATGGCGGCTGTCTGTATTATGCTCATAAGAAGTACAATTATGATCTGAATATGCAGCTTGTTAAGTGCGTCATTTTCTTCTTTATATGTCAGGCTTTCAAGCTCCGAAATACTTTCCTTTTGGTTTTTGCGGATTTTTTCCTTTTGCTTATAATAATTATCATTCAGAACAAGCTCTGTTGCCTTTTGCATTTTTTCCTCGGGCGTAAGCTTTTTATCGTTTTCGTTTAGCGCAACACCCTTGAGTATATCGGGATATTCAGTATAGCCTTTTGCTTCTATCACAAGCTTCATCGCATAATATTCCTGCTCCATAAGCTCTAATGAAGCAGTCATTGCTTCACGCAGCTGTTTCAGAGCCGCTTCGCTGTTATTATCCTCGGATAGTTTTTTTATTGATTTTTCCCGTCTTGTGTTATTTAACGCTTCGTTGAAATAGTCGTTCATAAATCGCTCATCGCCGTCTACCGTAAAGCGTTGTACGCTTTCAGTAAGATAATCCGATGCATCCATCAGCTCATTAACAGCCTTTTCCAGTTCAATATGTTCCTTTGTTGCATTCGACATACTGAAAAATGTGGTCATGAGAAAGAAAAGCGAGGTCATTGTCAAAATAAAAACAACAATTGCTACTACCATCAGCCATGAAAAGACTGTACGCAGAGAAATGCTTCTTTTTTTATCAATAATTTCGGTTTCCATAGAATAAGCCTCCGTTTTTGCTGCCCTTTATCAGTCGGTCATCTTGTCTGCGGCGTAATTTTGTATATTCATAAATTTGGTAATTTTTCCCGTGCTCAGATCTGTGGCATACAATCTATTGTACAATATTGACATAGTATTTATATATAGCCATTATTATATCACTTTTGCAGAAAGAAATCAACCGTGTAATAAATTGCATATATTAATAGTGAAGTCTTTCTGCATTTGAAT
>Ga0326512_10000772_pt1 | contig 26983 bp, 18 predicted proteins | sample 1_2617_0518_D_FD_203652 | JGI IMG/M metagenome (GOLD analysis project Ga0326512, IMG submission 203652) | Bovine rumen microbial communities from UC Davis, California, United States - 1_2617_0518 | ecosystem: Host-associated > Mammals > Digestive system > Stomach > Rumen | place: USA...
CTGGACGGGCATGGGTTGTACGAAACCCATTTCCTCAATGGCGTGACGAATCTCTTCGCAAACGCCTAACTCTTCAAATGTCTTCAATCTACTACCTTTATTAATACGGGTGCAAAGGTACGAATAAGTGAGAAGAAAACCAAAAAAACTTTTGTTTTTCTCAAACGAGAGTACTTTCGAGACGCAGTCTCAAAGGTACGAATAAAAAGTGGAATAATATAAAAATGATAGACATTTATATTTTTTTAGAGATTATCTATTGACAATATTCAGGAAATTTATTATCTTTGCAACCGGATTCGGTTTTCCAAAACGGAAAACTTTTTGAATTCGAAAAATAAAAAAGTTATCCAAAACGGAAAACTTTTCCGTCAACTGAGACAATTAAAAACTTAATAAAATATATAACAATGGAGATTAAGAACTTTACCATCACGAAACGAGACGGATCGAAAGACCAGTTCTCATTAGACAAGATTATGAATGCTATCCTGAAAGCATTCGACAGTGTGGAACAACCTACTGACCTTGGGGCTATCTCTAAGATTCTCAGCCGCTTAGACATTCACAACGACATCACTGTGGAGGATATTCAGAATCAGGTGGAGGAAGCCTTGATGCGTGAGGGCTACTACAAGGTGGCTAAGTCGTTCATGCTGTATCGCCAGGCTCATTCCGAGGACCGTGAGACACTTGCCAAGTTACAGTTCTTGTCAGAATATTGCGATTCAGTGAATGCGGCAACGGGTTCAAAGTATGACGCAAATGCAAACGTGGAGCACAAGAACATTGCAACTTTGATTGGTGAGTTACCTAAATCTAACTTCATCCGTCTGAACCGCCGTCTGCTGACTGACCGCATCAAGAAGATGTATGGCAAAGAACTCGCTGATGAGTATATCGACAAGCTGACACACCATTTTATATATAAGAACGACGAGACAAGTCTCGCCAATTACTGCGCCTCTATCACGATGTATCCTTGGCTGATTGGCGGTACCATTTCCATTGGTGGTAACTCCACAGCTCCTACCAACCTCAAGAGTTTCTGTGGTGGTTTCGTGAATATGGTATTCATGGTGTCCAGTATGCTGAGTGGTGCTTGTGCTACTCCTGAGTTCTTGATGTACATGAACTATTTCCTGGGCAAGGAGTACGGACTGGATTATTACAAGCGCACAAGTGAGCAGGCGGACATGAGTCTGAAGAAGCGTACCCTGGACAAGGTCATCACGGACTATTTCGAGCAGATCGTATATACCTTGAACCAGCCTACTGGTGCCCGTAATTACCAGGCTGTCTTCTGGAATGTCGCCTACTATGACCGCTATTATTTCGAGAGTATCTTCGGTGAGTTCTATTTCCCCGATGGTTCGAAACCCGACTGGGACGGACTCTCCTGGTTGCAGAAGCGCTTTATGAAATGGTTCAACCAAGAGCGTACCAAGACCCTGCTGACCTTCCCTGTAGAGACCATGGCGCTGCTGGTAGACGAGAATGGTGAGTGCAAGGATAAGGAATGGGGCGATTTCACCGCGGAGATGTATGCTGAAGGACATTCTTTCTTCACCTATATGAGTGATAATGCCGACTCACTGAGCTCCTGCTGTCGTCTGCGTAATGAAATTACAGACAACGGGTTCAGCTACACACTGGGTGCAGGTGGCGTATCAACGGGATCCAAGAGCGTGCTCACCATCAACCTTAACCGTTGTATCCAGTACGCTGTCAACCACAAGATAGATTACCTGGAGTACTTAGGTGGCGTCATTGATCTCTGCCATAAAGTACAGATGGCATATAACGAGAACCTGAAGGAGTTGCAGGAGCATGGCATGCTGCCCCTTTTCGATGCCGGCTATATCAACATCAACCGACAATATCTGACCATTGGTATCAACGGACTGGTAGAGGCTGCTGAGTTCATGGGACTGAAGATCACTCCTAACGATGACTACCTGCACTTCGTACAGGGCATTCTCGGACTTATCGAGAAATACAACAAACAATATCGCACAAAAGAAGTGATGTTCAACTGTGAGATGATTCCTGCTGAGAATGTGGGTGTGAAACACGCCAAGTGGGACCGTGAGGACGGATATTTCGTACCACGTGACTGCTACAACAGTTATTTCTATGTCGTAGAGGACGACTCGTTGACCATCATCGATAAGTTCAAGCTCCATGGCGCACCTTATATCGAGCATCTCACAGGTGGCTCTGCTCTTCACATGAATCTTGAGGAGCATCTCAGCAAACAGCAATATGCGCATCTGTTGAAGGTGGCTGCTCAAGAGGGTTGTAACTACTTCACGTTCAACATCCCCAACACGGTATGTAATGACTGTGGACATATTGACAAGCGCTATCTGAAGGAATGTCCCCACTGTCATTCCAAGAACGTGGATTATATGACACGTATCATTGGCTATCTGAAGCGTGTCAGCAACTTCTCACAGCCGCGTCAGGAAGAGGCAGCACGCCGCTTCTATGCACATGCGAAGAGCGAGGTATAATAGTATCGTCAAATGCTAAAATACGTCAACACTGGCATCGTATTCCAAGAGATACCCGATGAAGTGACACTGGCAATTAATATCTCTAATTGCCCGTGTCGCTGTCCGGGTTGTCATAGCCATTATCTTTGGGAGGATATCGGGCTACCTCTGGATACGGATGCCATTGATGACTTCGTGAGGAAATATGGTACAGACATCACCTGTATCGCCTTTATGGGGGGAGACGGTGATCCAAAAGGAGTCAACCAACTGGCTCTCTATATCCATGAAACTTATCCTGAGTTCAAGGTGGCATGGTACAGTGGTCGTATCCGTATCACCTCGGCTATCTGTAAGACAGATTTTGACTATATCAAGATAGGACCGTATATCAAACATCTTGGACCGTTAAAACAACCTACTACCAACCAACGGCTTTATCGCCAGACGGAGAACGGAGAGTGGGAGGATATCACCAGTCGCTTTTGGAAGAAATAAACAATCATGAAAATTTGTATCTTTTGTTCCGCTAATAAAGACATAGACCCTGACTTCTTCACACTCACAGAAGAGTTAGGACGTTGGGCAGCAAAGCATCATCACTCTATCATATTTGGCGGGGTCAATCAAGGATTGATGGAGTGTGTGGCAAAAGGAGCTCATGAGGCTGGCGGACAAACCATCGGTATTATTCCCAGAGTTGTGGAACAGTCAGGACGTATCAGTGACTTTGTGGACGTGGAGATACTCTGTGATAACCTTAACGACCGCAAGCAACTGATGGAGGATAAAGCGGATGTCTTTATTGCTTTGCCTGGAGGCATTGGCACTCTGGATGAGATATTCACCATGGTAGCCTCAGCAACTATCGGATATCATGACAAAAAAGTGATACTCTACAATATGAAAGGATGTTGGGATTCGCTGATTGCCCTCTTGGATGATCTGCAAACCCATGGTTTCACAAGGAAAAAATGGGAAGACCGGATATGGATTGTTCATTCTCTAGAGGAAATTGATCAATTATTGAATAAATGACCCCCTTTTATATAAATCTGCCATAATATATAATTATGAGAAAAATACTATTATTAGCGACCCTCCTGACCTTAACCCCTACTCTGTTGGAGATGAAGGCAGATGATTATGCGACCCTGCACGAAGAGAAGATACAGAACCCGATGCTATGGGCTGACGTGCCCGACCCCGATGTCATACGAGTAGATGACACCTTCTATATGGTGTCTACTACGATGCACCTGATGCCAGGGGCACCTATCATGGCTTCAAAAGACCTGAAGAACTGGGAGACGATCGGCTATATCTTCGACAAACTGACGGACTCACCCAAATACGATCTGCAGCAAGGAACAGTATATGGTCGAGGACAATGGGCAACCTCCCTCAAATATCATCATGGAAAGTTCTATGCCTTGTTAGCTCCCAACGAGCGAGGAACAATGGGTGACACTTATATCTTCTCTGCTGAAAAAGCAGAAGGACCTTGGACTATCGTATCCCGTATGCGCCATTTCCACGACTGCTCCTTGTTCTTTGATGACGATAATCGAGTCTACGTCATCTATGGCACTGGAGAGTTGATGGAACTGAAACCTGATCTGTCGGATGTCATCGAAGGCACCCACCAGCAGATCTTCCAACGTGAGGAGGACGAGAAAGGGCTGTTAGAGGGTAGCAGGATGATTAAACACAATGGCAAGTACTACCTCTTGATGATCTCCCACACCTATGCTCCTGGCAGGCATCGTCGTGAGGTCTGCTACCGTGCCGACGACATCCATGGTCCATATGAGAAACAGGTCATTTTAGAGAGTGAGTTTGGTGGCTTCTCTTACGAAGCACAGGGGACGATTGTGGACACTCAGGATGGCGACTGGTATGGTATTATCTTCCAAGACCGTGGTGGTGTAGGACGTGTGCTGACTCTTATGCCTTGTCGTTGGATTGATGGATGGCCGATGCTGGGTGACGAGAACGGGAAAGTACCTGACGCCATACGCCCCCTGAGAAGCAGTCAACCTACTACTGCCATCGTGAAAAGCGACGATTTCACTACAGACAAACTCGGACTCCATTGGCAATGGAATCATAACCCCATCGATGCGGTATGGTCACTGACAGAGCGTCCTGGGTTTCTCAGATTAAAGACCAATCGTATCGTCAAGAATCTCTATCTTGCACCTAACACCCTGACTCAACGTATGGAGGGACCTACTTGCAGTGGCAGTATCGCCATAGATATCTCAAAGATGAAGGATGGCGACTGTGCGGGACTTGCCGCTTTCAATAGTGATACTGGTGCTTTGATGGTTAAGAAAAAAGGGAAGAAACTCATACTGGAAATGCAGGAATTATCCGTCGCACTCACAGAACGTGACAAAGAAGTGACATCTGTCACAGAGAAAATCATAGAAAGTGTGTCTCTCTCCTCCCCCCTTTCTACTCTATATCTCCGTATCGATGCCGATTTCCGTCCTGTCAACGGTCACGGAAAGGATATCGCCAATTTCTACTATAGTCTGGATGGAGAACAATGGACGAAGATCGGTACAACAGACTACCAGTTGCGCTTCGATTGGCAACGCTTTTTCATGGGTACGAAATTCGGCATTTTCTGCTATGCTACAAAAAAAACAGGAGGCTATATAGACATTGATAAGTTCTGCTATAAAAAAGGTACCCCTTAAAAATGAAAAGACCCTTGCAAAATACTATCTGCAAAGGTCTTGCTTTTGAACCTAGTACCCAGACCCGGGCTCGAACCGGGATGGGTTGCCCCACTGGTGTTTGAGACCAGCGCGTCTACCGATTCCGCCATCTGGGCTCAAATGCGGGTGCAAAGTTACAAATAATTCTTGAGAATCCCTCCATGAGAAATAAAAAATTTTTATTTTTCTTTATTTTTCTGATTTTTCTTGGTTCATCCTCTTATTTTTTGTATCTTCGTAGCATCATATGCAAATACCATCTAATTCTTATGAAAATTGACAAGGAAAATTATTGTATCATCCTAGCCGGTGGAAAAGGGAAACGCCTATGGCCCTGTAGCCGCAATGAGAAGCCCAAACAATTTATCGACTTTTTTGGAGTCGGTCGTACACAACTTCAACAGACTTTCGACCGCTTCATCAAAATACTACCCAAGGAGAATGTCTTTATATGTACTAATAAAGAGTATGCTCCTATCGTCAGAGAACAACTGCCTGCTTTGCATGAGGAAAATCTGATGATCGAACCTGTGAACCGTGGTACTGCACCAAGTGTAGCATGGGCAACGATGAGGGTATGTCGAAGAAACCCGCAGGCAAACATCATTGTCACCCCCAGTGATCAACTGGTTCTAAACGAAGAGGCTTTCTTTCAGAATCTTGAAGAGGCTTTCTATTTTGTCTCGCGACATGACAACCTGTTGGTACTAGGGGTACAGCCATCGCGTCCGGAGCCTGGCTATGGCTATATCCAAAAGGGTGATTTCATCCAGCCCGAACGAGCGAAGGTTGCTAAAATCTGTACTGTGAAGTCATTTGTTGAAAAACCAGAACGTGACTTCGCACAAATGTTTATGAATAGCGGAGAATTTCTTTGGAACACAGGTATCATCCTGTCTAATGCCCAATATTTGAACTTATGTTTCCGCCAGCTGTTCCCAGAAGTACTGAATCGTTTTGACAACAGTCGGACGGATATCACTATTGAGGAAGAAATGGCATTTGTCTATGAGATTTATCCCTCCTATCCCAACCTGTCCATTGACCAGGGAGTACTGGAACATGGGGAAAATGTGTGTGTCATGAACTGTGACTTCGGATGGGCAGACCTGGGGACATGGCATGCTCTATACGAATACCTAAGCAGAGGAGAAGGTGATAACGTCATCGTTGACTCAGAGGTGATGATTGAGGATTCGCATAACAACGTCATCAAATTGCCAAAGGGCAGGCTGGGTGTTATTAACGGACTCGACGGGTATATCGTCGCAGAGAACGAGAATGTTCTGTTGATTTGCAAGAAAGGTGATTCCTCTGCGCTCGTCCGCAAATATGTGAATGAGGTGCAAATCAAATATGGGGATGAGTATGTGTAGACTCCCCCTAAATAGGGGGAGTTAAGAAGGTCAGATCAAAATGCCTTTTGTATTTTAGCAGCTATTTCCTTGAATTCCTCTTCAGAGAGTTTCAGTTTCTCCTTGCGGAAATCTGCATCCGCTTCGCTCTGCATCGGAATCAGGTGTATATGGGCATGTGCTACCTCCAAGCCTAGTACGACCTGTGCCACTTTACGACAGGGAAAAGCTTTCTTGATAGCGATAGCGACACGCTTGGCAAACTGCTGATAACGTGCCAACTCATCATCATCCATATCAAAGAAATAGTCTATCTCACGACGGGGAATTACCAATGTGTGCCCCTTCACCAACGGGTTGATATCCAGAAAAGCGTAGAACTCATCGTTCTCCGCACATTTATAACTTGGTATCTCGCCCGCTGCGATTTTAGAAAAAATATCCATCTTTATTTGATTTATTTAGCTCTATTTTATGCAATAGAAATATTGTCAATACGAAGCTTGATGATGCCACGAGGAATCTGTATCTCCACCTCATCACCTACTTTCTTTCCCAGCAAGCCTTGTGCAATAGGAGTCTTGATAGAAATCTTACCAGCACGCAGATCTGCTTCATTCTCGCTGACGATGGTGTATGACATCTTCGACTTCGTAGTGAGATTTGTCATCTCCACCTTCGTAAGAATCTGCACAGAGTCAGTACTCAGTCGAGAGGTATCCACAATTTTCGCCTCTGAAATTGTCACCTTCAACTGGTTAATTTTATCCTCTAAATGAGCCTGAGCCTCTTTCGCAGCATCATACTCACTGTTTTCACTCAGGTCGCCCTTCTCGCGTGCCTCTGCAATGGCTGCAGAAGCCTTAGGACGTTCTACCGCTTCCAGGCGGTGCAGTTCGGCCACCAACTTATCGTAGCCTTCTTGTGACATATAAGCCATACTTATTTAACTTTTAAATGTTCAAAAAAATAAAGAATTCCGACGCTGTTGTTGTCGAAATCCCTAGCGATTAATATGTTTTGTTTTCGAGTGCAAAGATAGGTATTTATTTGCAATCAACCAAATTTTTTCGTGGAAAATCCTTCTTTCGAGTTGATTTATATCAAGAAAGTGTGCGGACACAGGAAAAAATCCCTTTCAGAACTTGCAGATTTTCAGAATGTTCGTATCTTTGCATTGTGTTTTTCATAGTATTAGATTTAAGGTTAACAAAGATTTTTAGGAACTCAGCGGAGTTCCATTTTTTTTGCCCTTAAGCGAAGTACCACATAGATAACGATACCCGTCAAAAATCCCGCAATGGCGTCAATAACATAATGTGCATAAATATAGACGGTGGAAAAACACATCAATATAAAGAAAGGAAGCATAGAGAAGAAGAGTCCCTTACTACGAGTGTGGGCTGCCAAAAGCATGATCACAGTGGTCACCCCCACATGACTACTGGGGAAGGCTGCTGTAGGACGTTCACCGGCGTCATGGGTGATATCCAGCAGATGATGGAAAAAACCGTCACTCCATCCTGGTGATGCCATCCGCTCACTATGTGTCAAGAACCAATCTGTCAGGTTGGGGAATATTCCTGATGCTATCTTGTCGGTACCCACCGCTAAATAATAGAACTGCGGACCCGTGACAGGAAGAATGACAAAGATGGTGTAATAGACAAAAAAAGATGATATCAACACATAAGAGGCCATCCCGAATTCCTTATAGCGACGGAAAAAATAATAAAACAAGATGGTGACCATCAAGGGGAAATAACTGACATAGCCTAAACACATCAACTCAGAGAACCAGCCCCAAGGACATACCTGTGAGAACAACAAGGCTGGCTGACAGCCAAACAATTGTTGCTCCCATCCTGCAAAGAGATGGTCGAGATTGGGAAGGACACGGTTGACTTCATAAGTATCGGGATAAAACCACGACAACGTAACCATTAACGCCAACACTCGCAAGAGACGTGTCAGTTTGCATGGTCTCCAACAATAGAGCATCCACATCGCAATAATAAGGAGCACCACTTCCAGACGCATCATCAACATCTGTATAGGATGCACCTGCCTATCCCAGAAACAAGCCATCAACAAAATGGTATAGGCGATATAGACGAAGATGAATTTCTCGACTGCCCAAAGGGATTTGGTGGAGGAAGGAGTGTGGAGAGAAGAGGATGTCATAGCCAGTGATTTTCTTTGTACCATTGGATGCTGCGTCGAACACCCTCTGCAAGTTTGACCTTCGGTTCATAACCCAGTTCCTGACGAGCTGGTTGGATATCGCAACGCCAGTTACGCTGACGGAGAATATTAAACTTATCATTATTCAATGCCGACATCTTACCTGTTTTCCTACCCCACCAGTCGCCAACGCTGGTGATGATACGTAACAGCCAGATGGGAGCCGTCACGCGGATCCACCAAGGTTTTCCTAACTCTTTATGGACCAGATCGCTGAAGGTCGCTGACTGATAAACATCACCGTCAGAGAGGAAATACTTCCGCCCTATCTCCCCTTTCTCTAAGGCGAGGAAGATGGCCTGTACCACATCAGTGACATAGACAAAGGTGATGTCCTGACGCTGGAAGCCCACAGCAAAGTCCATATGATTCTTGATACTTTGTATCTGCAGGAAATAGTCTCGCTCACGAGGACCATAGACTCCTGTGGGACGGAGGATGATATAAGGGAAAGGTGAGTGGAGAGTGGACAAGAACTTCTCTGCCTCTAATTTACTCTTCCCATAGGCAGTATTCGGCTTAGCCTCATCACTCTCACGAATCTCTTCATAGGGCTGTTGCTCACGAATCGCACCCATTATACTAAGGCTACTGATATAAACAAAACGCTTCAATCCCTTCTGGGTAGCTATCAGTGCTTGTACGAAAAACTTAGTTCCCTCTGTATTGATCCGGAAGAAATCCTCTATATGCAGACATTTCGTAGCTCCTGCGGCATGCACCACATAATCGAACTCATACCCATTCAATTGTGCCTCTAACCGCTCTTGTGACGAGAAATCCAGTTCAATGAAGTGGATACGTTCATCCTGCAGGAAAGCTTTCGAGCTGGATTTGCGAATCGCAGCCCATGTCTCAAAACCCCTTTTCAGTGCTTCCTCCACGATAAAAGAGCCTATAAATCCACTTGCACCAGTGATAAGTATCTTCATTTTATGACTATTTTGCATGCAAAGGTACGATTAAATGAATACAAAAACGAAGATTTATCTTCTTTTTTGTTGAATGTGAGTACCTTCGCTTATTTTTTATGAGCAAAGGTACACATTTTTATGAATTTATTTGTATATTTGCCACAAAGAAACCAAAACAATAGATACTATGAGTAAAAAGAAAGGTGGAAAGAGAGTCACGAAGAGACAGATGGTGGAATTATTACAGACCTTCTTCCAAGAACATCCTAACGAGATTTATTCGTTCAAACAGATTTTCCGTGCCCTGAAGCTAGATACACATCCCGCCAAGATGCTTGCTATCGACACGATGGACGAGATGACATGGGACGACTATCTTACTAAGACCTCTGATAACTCGTTTCGCCTGAACTTGAAAACACAAGTACAGGAAGGAACATTTATCCGTAAGGCTAACGGCAAGAACTCATTCCAACCTGACGATGGTGGTAAACCTATCTTCATCTCAGAGCGTAACTCAATGTTTGCCCTTAACGGCGACCGGGTGAAGGTTACCATGATGGCTCGCCGACAGAACCATATCAAGGAAGCGATGGTAGTGGAGATCCTGTCGCATAAGATGGATCAGGCAGTTGGGAAGCTACAAGTGGAGAAAGACTTTGCCTTCCTCGTCACAGAAGGAAATATCTTCGTACATGACATCCTCATACCCAAAAAGAAATTAAAAGGTGGCAAGACGGGTGATAAGGCTGTAGTAAAAATCACCCAGTGGCCCTCGAAGGAGTCGAAGAATATCGTGGGCGAGGTCATTGATGTCTTAGGAAAGGAAGGTGACAATAATGTAGAGATGCATGCTATTCTTGCCCAATACGGACTACCTTATAAATATCCGAAGAATGTCGAAGATGCTGCTGAGAAGATAGAGCCAGGTATTACCGAACAAGAAATCAAACGCAGGGAAGATTTCCGTGATGTCTTCACCTGTACTATCGACCCAAAGGACGCCAAGGACTTCGACGACGCATTGAGCATCCGTCCGGCAGGCAAAGGGCTCTGGGAGGTTGGTATACATATCGCCGATGTATCTCATTATGTCAAAGAAGGTAGTATCATCGACAAAGAGGCGGTGAAGCGTGCCACAAGTATCTACCTCGTCGACCGTACTATCCCGATGTTACCAGAGCGTCTGTGTAACTTTATTTGTTCTCTGCGCCCCGATGAGGAGAAACTGACCTACTCCGTCATCGTAACCCTCGATGAAGAGGCAAACATCAAGAAAGGACATATCGCCCATACCGTGATTAAGAGTAATCGACGCTATGCCTATGAGGAGGTGCAGGATATTTTAGATAGTCAGAAGTCAGAGGTAAGAGGTAAGAAGACGATATCTGATGACCCCTATACTAATGAATTATGCACCCTCGACCGTCTTGCCAAGAAACTGCGTGAGAAACGTTTTAAGGGAGGAGCTGTGAAGTTTGACCGTGAGGAGTTACATTTCGATATCGACAAGGACGGCAAACCTATTCGTGCTTATTTCAAGAAGTCGACAGATGCTACCCAACTCATTGAGGAGTTCATGCTGCTCGCCAATAAGTTTGTCGCAGAGAGTGTGGGTAAGGTGAAGAAAGGCACCAAGGCAAAGACGTTGCCTTACCGTATCCATGACCAACCTGATCCTACCAAACTGGAGACGTTGCGTGAGTTTGTGGTGAAGTTCGGATATAAGATGAAGACTTCAGGTACGAAGGGAGCCATCTCCAAGAGTCTCAACGCACTGATGGACGGTTGTCAGGGAAAGAAGGAACAGAAACTCATCGAGACCGTAGCACTGCGTGCCATGATGAAGGCGAAATACTCAACCCATAACATTGGTCACTATGGACTTGCCTTCGATTACTACACCCATTTCACCTCCCCTATCCGTCGTTATCCCGACACTATGGTACACCGTCTGTTAACCAAATATCAGGATGGTGCCCGTAGTGCTAATCAGGATAAATACGAAGAGTTGTGTGAGCACTGTTCCGATATGGAGTTAGTGGCACAACAGGCAGAACGCGATTCTATCAAATACAAGATGGTAGAGTTTATGGTAGATAAGGTGGGAGAGACTTATGATGCCCATATCAGCGGTATCCAATCGTACGGTATCTATTGTGAGATTGACGAGAACCACTGTGAGGGTATGGTACCTATGCGCGACCTGGACGATGACTACTATGAGTTTGACGAGAAGAACTACTGCCTGATAGGTCGCCGCCACCACCACAAATACCAACTGGGTGATTCTATCCGTATCAAAGTCGCTAGAGCCAATATCGAGAAACGCCAACTCGACTTCTCGTTGGCTGAGGATTGAGGACACACATTTATGAGAACGATAGGAATAATGATTGGACTGTTACTTGCCACCATGGGGGCAGAAGCAGACAATTGGCCTGACGGTAGTAGGATGGATGACTGGTTCCTGCAAAGCGGGAAGGTGGATGTGGCTCAGTTAGGAAGACAGTATGTCATCACTGACTATGGGGTGTCAACAGATAGTACGCTGGTACAGACAACTTTGATACAACACGTCATCGACCTTTGTGCTGACAAAGGAGGAGGTGTCGTAGTCATACCAGAAGGAACCTTTCTTTCTGGAGCACTCTTTTTCCCACAAGGGACCCATCTGCATGTCATAGGGCGACTGAAAGGCAGTGACCGTATAGCAGACTTCCCCGTCATGCTGACTCGTATCGAAGGGGAAACATGTAAGTATTTCCCTGCATTGGTCAATGCCTATGAGGTAGATGGCTTTACGATTACAGGACATGGTACTATTGATGGCAACGGTCTCCGGTACTGGCAGGATTTCTGGCTTCGTAGACAGTGGAACCCAGCATGTACAAATAAAGACAGCCAACGTCCACGACTGACCTATATCGCCAACTCAAAGCATGTCACGATACAGGATGTACACCTAGTCAATTCTCCTTTCTGGACCAATCATGTATATAAGAGTCATCATATACGTTTTATAGACTGCTATATCTATGCGCCTACAGAGGGTGTCTGGGAACAGGATGCCGCCAAGGGGGCTCCAAGTTCGGATGCCATTGATATCGACGCTTGTACGGATGTGGTGGTCAGAGGTTGTTATATGCATGTCAACGACGATGCCGTGGTACTGAAAGGTGGCAAAGGCACCTGGGCAGATATGGACGCCACGAATGGTGATAACCAAAAGATACTGATAGAGGAGTGCACCTATGGACGGGTACATGGCTGTCTGACATTAGGCTCAGAATCCCTCCATAATCGGAATATCATTCTTCGCAGATGCAAGACGACTAATGCCGACCGTGTGCTATGGTTGAAGATGCGTCCTGACACACCCCAGCATTATGAGTATATTACTGTGGAGGATATCACAGGACATGGTGGCAGGTTTCTGTTCGTTCATCCATGGACACAGTTCTATAAACCAGAGAAGAGAGATGACATGCCCCTCTCCCAATGTAACCATATTGTGATGCGGAACATACAGGTAGAGACACCTGTCATGCTGGACGTAGAACCATCGGACAAATACAAGCTCACCGACTTCTGGTTAGAAGGACAACAGGTGTACTGACTATTACTTGTAACCTTATCGCCAAATGAAGAGACTCGCATTATTTCTTTTGACCGTTTGCCTTGTGGCATGCCAAAAAGCCCCGAAGGTAGTATTTACCGATGAGGTACTACTGCCCATGACACCTGTCAAGGACCAAGGACAAACGAACCTCTGCTGGGCATACGCCATGCTCGCCACCATAGAGACGGAGCATATCGCACGAGGTGATTCTGTGCATCTCTCCCCTTTCTATATCGAGAGGGTAGTTAAAAGAAAACAACTACGAGGCATGGGCGCTACCTTGCTGAATATCATCAGGAGACACGGTATTGTCAGCTACGATGCCTATCCCGACACCTCCTACCACCATTTACCAGCTCCTCGCTGGGTCTTTATGTTAGGAGCCCGTTATACTCCGTTGGAGTTTGCACATAGTGTCTGTGCCCCTGACGAGTATATTGCCTTGACAAGCAACGAGAACTATCCCTATTACAAAGAAGTGGTACTCGACCTGCCAGACAACTGGGAGCATAATTCCTTTTTGAATATCCCCAAGGACTCGTTGCTGGCGCATGTCGAGCAAGCCATCCGCAACCGTCATGCCGTATGCTGGGAAGGAGATACGCATGAGCGAGGTTTCTCGTTCGAGGAAGGGATTGCCGACCGTCACAACCATTCTGCTCCCACCGACAACCACTGTATGGCAATAGTAGGGATTGCCCGTGACCCACAGCATCGCCTATTCTTTACGATGAAAAACTCATGGGGCACCCATAATGCTTACAAAGGATTGATGTATATGTCTGCGGAATATTTAAGAGACAAGACGGTGGCGGTCTTTATGACGAAAGAAGCCTACGGAATTCCATAGGCTTCTCTGGTATCAAGTTTCAGGATATATGCTTATTTGTTCAGTTTCCAGGTGACTCCGTCCTTGGTGTCCTTGACTTCGAAGCCGGCAGCAGCGAGGGCATCGCGAATCTGGTCGCTGGTAGCCCAGTCTTTGTTGGCCTTTGCCTTGGCACGCAGGTCGAGCACCATGTCCACTACTTTTCCGAAAGCTTCCTCACGGGCATCACTACCATTTCCTTTCTCCTCTTTGAGTCCCAGGATATCGAAAGCGAAGAGACGCATGGTCTCTGAGAGTTCCTTCAGACAATCGGCACAGATGGTAGCCTTGTGGTCAACAAGTTTATTGATGACGGTGCAAGCCTCGAAGAGATAGCTCAGCACCAGAGGTGTGGCAAAGTCGTCGTTCATGGCGTCGTAGCACTTCTCGCGCAGTTTTTTGACGATCTCGGATATCTCCGAGTTCTCTGAGTTCTCTGAGGGAGTTATCCTCTCCAGGTCGCTGATAGCGTTCATCAGTTTCTCGTAACCCTTCTCGGCAGCCTGTAATGCCTCGTTGGAGAAGTCGACGGTTCCGCGATAGTGGGCTGAGAGCACGAAGAAACGGATGGTCATGGGTGAATAGGCTTTCTCCAGCAGTGGGTGATTACCCGTAAAGAACTGCTCCAGGGTGATGAAGTTATTATATGACTTACCCATTTTTTGACCGTTGATGGTCAGCATGTTGTTGTGCATCCAGTACTTCACAGCAGGATGGCCCATCGAGGCCTGCGCCTGTGCTATCTCACACTCATGGTGTGGGAACACCAGGTCCATGCCGCCTCCGTGGATGTCGAACATCTCACCCAGATACTTACGTCCCATGGCTGTGCATTCGCAATGCCAACCGGGGAATCCGTCGCTCCAAGGTGAGGGCCAGCGCATGATATGTTCCGGCTGAGCTTTCTTCCACAGGGCGAAATCGGCTTGGTTGCGCTTCTCGCCAACACCTGCCAGCTCACGGCTCTCGTCCTTGATGTTCTCCAGTGATCGACCGCTCAAGATTCCGTATTTGAATTTCTTGTTGTAAGCCTCGATATCGAAATAGACAGAGCCGTTCGACTCATAGGCAAAGCCGTTGTCGAGAATCTGCTGAACCAACTGCTGCTGTTCGATGATGTGCCCGGTGGCATGAGGCTCGATAGAGGGGCGCAGCACGTTTAGCGCGTCCATATACTGATGGTAACGGTTGGTATAGTATTGTGCTATCTCCATCGGCTCCAACTGCTCCAGTCGTGCCTTCTTGGCAATCTTGTCCTCACCCTCGTCAGCGTCATGCTCCAGATGTCCTACATCCGTGATATTACGGACATAACGCACCTTATAGCCCAGGTGCTTCAGATAACGGAACACCAAGTCGAAGGTAATGGCAGGACGGGCATGTCCCAGATGGGGGTCACCATAGACGGTAGGACCACAGACATACATACCCACATGAGGTGCGTTGATAGGCTCGAAACGCTCTTTCTGTCGAGTCAGTGTATTGTAAATAACTAATTTCGATTCCATACTATTTTCATTAAATCGGTGCAAAGGTACAAAATAATTCTTAATTCTTAATTCTTAATTCTTATTTTATTAGTACCTTTGCAACCAAATTATAAAATAATTTAGAAAGAAATGGCTTATACACGTATGACCGCTGCAGAGGCTGCAGCATTGATTAAGAATGGTGATAACATCGCTATGAGTGGTTTTACACCTGCTGGTGTGGCAAAGGCCACAACCAAGGAACTGGCGAAGATTGCCGAGGCAGAGCATGCCGCAGGCAGAGAGTTTAAGGTAGGTATTTTCACTGGTGCGTCGACGGGTCAGTCGACAGATGGTGTTCTTGCCAACGCACAGGCTATCAAGTATCGCGCTCCTTACACCACGAATCCTGACTTCCGCAAGCATGTGAATATGGGTGAGATTCCTTATAACGACTTGCATCTGAGTCACATGGCACAGGAGCTGCGCTATGGTTTCTATGGTGATGTGGACTGGGCGATCCTGGAGGTCTGTGATATTGAGGAGGTCGGCAACGACTATCATGTCTATCTGACCGCTGCTGGTGGTATCTCTCCAACGGCTGCGCGTCTTGCCAAGCATGTCATTCTGGAACTTAACTCGTTCCACAACCCCAATGCGAAATATCTTCATGATGTCTATGAGCCGTTGGATCCTCCTTATCGCAAACCCATTCCCATCGTGAATGTGAGCGACCGTATTGGTGTGTCTTATGTCTCTATCCCCAAGGAGAAGGTGGCTGGTGTCGTAGAGTGTAACATTCCTGATGAGGCTCGTTCCTTCAAGGACAGCGACCCTGTGACAGACAAGATTGGCTACCTGACTGCTGAGTTCCTCGTGGAAGAGATGCATAAGGGACGTATCCCCAAGGAGTTCCTGCCTTTGCAGAGTGGCGTGGGTTCTACAGCGAACGCCATCCTCGGTGCACTGGGACAGGATAAACATGTTCCCGACTTCAATATCTATACAGAGGTATTACAGGATGCTGTTGTAGAGATGATGCTGCACGGTCGTGTGAAGGATGCCTCCGCTTGCTCTCTGACGGTCTCCAACGACTGTCTGATGCAGGTTTACGATAACATGGACCACTTCAAGAAGCACCTGACACTGCGTCAGAGCGAGATCTCCAACAGCCCTGAGGTCATCCGCCGACTGGGTGTTATCGCCATCAATACCGCTATCGAGTGTGATATCTATGGTAATGCCAACTCCACCCATATCAGTGGTGTGAAGATGATGAATGGTATCGGTGGCTCTGGCGACTTCATCCGCAATGCTTATCTGAGTATCTTCACTTGTCCTTCTACAGCAAAGGGTGGTGTGATTTCCAGCATCGTTCCTTTCGTCAGCCACCAGGACAGCTCTGAGCATGATGTGAATATCATTGTTACAGAACAGGGTATTGCCGACCTGCGCGGCAAGGGTCCTGCCCAGCGCGCTGAGACGATCATCGAGAACTGTGCTCATCCTGATTACAAGCAGTTGTTATGGGACTACCTGAAGATTGCCAAGATGGGACAGACACGCCATAACCTGCCTGCCGCCTTCGCCATGCATGACACACTGGCTCGCAAGGGCGACATGCATCTGACAGATTTCTCAGAATACCTTAAATGAGTATTACCAGTTTAGTAAGATTTGTTTTCGAGCCCCGTATGCGGGCTTTGGAAAAGCATCAGACACAAGGTGAGCTGTTGCAGCGGACGGTGTTGAACCACCTGGTGCTGACGGCAAAGGACACGGAATACGGAAGGAATCATGCCTTTGGTGGCATCAAAGGCTATGAGGACTTCGTCAAATACTGTCCTGTGAACACCTATGAGGAGTTGAAGGGGCAGATTGACCGGATGCGTCATGGAGAGGCTGACGTGCTATGGAAAGGCAAGGTTCAGTGGTATGCTAAGTCCTCTGGCACGACGAATGACAAGTCGAAATTCATTCCCGTCAGTCCTGAGGGCTTGCAGAAGATTCACTATGCCGGAGGGTTCGACTCTGTGGCACTTTACTTGCGTAACAACCCGAAGTCCCGTTTGTTTGACGGACGCGCCTTGATATTAGGTGGCAGTCATGCCCCCAACTATAACCTGCCAGGCTCACTGGTCGGTGACCTCAGTGCCATCCTCATCGAGAATATCAACCCGCTTGCCAATCTTGTACGAGTACCGAAGAAGCAGACTGCCTTGCTGCAGGACTTTGAGGTCAAGAGGGAACGCATAGCCCGTGAGGCGATGAACAAGAACGTGACGAATATCTCCGGGGTGCCCTCATGGATGCTCTCCGTACTTAACTGTATGATGGAGATCACGGGGAAGACGCATCTGGAGGAGGTATGGCCTAACCTGGAGGTGTTCTTCCATGGGGGTGTCGCCTTCACCCCTTACCGCAAACAGTATGAGCAGTTGATCACGTCACCCAGGATGCACTATATGGAGACCTATAATGCCTCAGAGGGTTTCTTCGGACTACAAGACGACCCTGCCGACAAGGCGATGCTGCTGATGCTCGACTATGGGGTGTTCTATGAGTTCGCTGAGCTCTCTGATTACTCTGAGAACGCTGAGGATGCGAAAATCGTACCCCTTTGGGGAGTCGAGAAAGACAAGAACTATGCCATGCTGATCTCCACATCCTGTGGTCTGTGGCGTTATAAGATTGGAGACACCATCCGTTTCACCTCCACCAATCCCTATAAGTTCGTCATCACAGGACGTACCAAGAGTTTCATCAATGCCTTTGGCGAGGAACTCATCGTCGACAATGCCGAGCAAGGACTCTCCTATGCCTGTCAGCAGACGGGTGCGGAGGTGCTGGAATATACCGCTGCCCCGGTGTTCATGGATGCGAACGCGAAATGTCGTCACCAGTGGCTCATCGAGTTCTCGAAAGCACCTGCCGACCTCGCACAGTTTGCCCGCTTGCTGGATCAGAGGCTACAGGAGGTGAACAGCGACTACGAGGCAAAGCGTTATAAGGATATCACGCTACAGCCCCTGGAGCTGATAGAGGCGCGGACGGGTCTCTTCAACGACTGGTTGAAGCTTCGTGGAAAACTGGGAGGACAACATAAGGTGCCTCGTCTGAGCAACTCCCGTGAGCATATCGAGCAGCTGCTTTCGCTCAACGTGAAAAAGCAATAATTATATAATGTGGAAATGATGAAGAGGAGAGGAAATCTTTTAATTATTACATTTTTCCATTTTATCATTGCAACCATCATTGCAAGTTGTGCCCGTATGGGACAGCCCGACGGAGGATGGTATGACGATGAGCCTCCTCGTATCATCGGCTCCACACCAGAGGATGGTGCCACAGGAGTAAAGGAGAAGAAAATCACCATCCAGTTTGATGAGTATATCAAGGTTGACAATGCCACAGAGAAAGTCATCGTGTCACCTCCCCAGCTGGAGATGCCGGAGATCAAAGTGGCTGGTAAGAAAATTGTGGTGGAGCTGAAAGACACGCTGAAGCCTAATACCACCTATACCATCGACTTCAGTGACGCTATCAGCGACAATAACGAGGGCAATCCCCTGGGCAACTATACCTTCACCTTCTCCACAGGAGAGCAGATAGACACCTTCGAGGTGGCGGGTAATGTGCTGGACGCCTCGAACCTTGAACCCGTGAAGGGTATTCAGGTGGGACTGTATGACGACCTCAGCGATACGGTATTCAGGAAGAAACCCCTGTTACGTGTGGCACGTACTGACGGACGAGGACGCTTCGTCATCAAGGGTGTCGCCCCTGGTGAGTATCGTGTCTATGCCCTGCAGGATGCTGACGGTAACTATATGTTCAACCAGAAGAGTGAGATGATTGCTTATTCTCACCAGACCTACCAGCCCTCCTCAAAACCTGATATCCGACAGGATACTATCTGGAAGGACACCCTGCACATCGACAATATCATACAGGTGCCATATACCCATTTCTATCCTGATGACATCGTGCTGCTGGCGTTCCAGGAGATACAGACAGACCGTTATCTGCTGAAACAACCAGAGCGTAAGGACCCTGACCGCTTCACCCTCTATTTCAGCTATGGGAATCCCCAGTTGCCAGAGATCAGGGGACTGAACTTCAACGAGCAGGACGCCTTCGTCTTGGAAGCCAGTGAGAAGAAGGACACCCTCACCTATTGGTTGAAGGACACCACCCTTGTTAACCAGGACACCCTGCGCATGGAACTGAGTTATCTCATGACTGACTCCGCGGGAATACTGGTCACACAGGTGGATACTGTGGATGTCCTGGCAAAGACGAGTTATGAGAAACGACAGAAGGAGCTGAAGAAGTCCATCGAGGAATGGGAGAAGAAACAGGAGAAGCTGAAGAAGCGCGGAGAGCCCTATGACAGTATCATGCCCCCAAAGCCCCTGGAGGTTAAATATAATGTGAGACAACAGATGGACCCTGACTATGTCACGACCTTTGAGATGCCGTCACCCCTCATCCATTGTGACTCGTCAGCGATCCACCTCTATACAAAGATAGACAGTCTGTGGTATAACACTCCCTTTGAGTTCCACCGAAAGGACTCCACCCTGCGGGAATATGTGTTTGTCGCGGAATGGCAGCCGGACACAGAGTATAGTCTGGAAATCGACTCCGCTGCCTTCGTGGATATCTACGGACTTGCCTCGAAAGCCTTTAAACAAGGTATCAAGGTGCGCTCGATGGATGAGTATGCCACCTTGCTGATGCAGCTGAGTGGAAAGAACGATACCACGGTGGTGGTGGAACTGCTCGACAAAGGTGACAAAGCCCTAAAGCAAGTAAGGGCTCTCAATGGGAATGCCGAGTTCTTCTACCTGACACCGGGGAAGTACTACATCCGTGCGTTCATCGACCGTAACGGCAATGGTCAATGGGACACTGGTAACTATGACCAGGACATACAGGCTGAGGAGGTCTATTACTATCCTAACAGTATCGAGTGTAAAGCTAAGTTTGATGTCACACTGCCCTGGAACCTGACGGGTACGCCACTGACACGACAAAAACCTGACGCCATCACAAAACAGAGACCTGACAAAGAGCAACAGAAACTGCGTAACCGTAATGCGGACCGTGCCCGTGAGTTAGGGATAGAATATGTCAAAAAAGAAACCGTAAAATAGATAAAGAATCATGAAACGACTGCTTTTGGTATTATTTACGTCATGCGCCATGCTGACTGCCCATGCCCAATGTGGTACAGAGAATACAGCTTTTAAGTCTGGGGAGTTCCTCTCCTATGATCTTTACTTCAACTGGAAATTCGTATGGATGAAGGTGGGTACGGCGTCTATGTCTATCGTACAGTCGACTTATAATGGCAAACCTGCCTTCCGTAGTAGTCTGATCACAAGGGGTAACAGCAAGCTCGACAACTATTTCGTCATGCGTGACACCCTGTTGTGCTATACCAACCTGGACCTCTCCCCGCTCTATTTCCGTAAAGGTGCCCGGGAGGGGAAACGCTATTATGTGGATGAGCTGTGGTACACCTATCCCAACACCAACTGCCACCTGCGGATGCATCGTATCGACCACGACGGTGACGTGCATTGGAAAGATGCGGAGTATAAAGACTGTATCTACGACATGATGAGTATCTTCCTCCGTGCCCGTAACTTCGATGCCTCCAAGCTGAAGGTCGGAGAGAATATCCCCATGCCTATCAGTGATGCCCGCCACCTGTCTAACTCGTGGCTGAAATTTACCGGTAAGACGACCGTCAAGATGCGCAACAGCAGTGCTAAGTTCCGCTGTCTCACCTTCTCGTTTATCGAGCGTGAGGACGGCAAGAACCATGAGCTGATCCGCTTCTTCGTCACCGACGACAAGAACCACCTGCCCGTACGCCTCGACCTCTTCCTGTCGTTTGGCTCCGCGAAATGCTACCTGACAGGATTCAAGGGCTTGCGTAACGACATGACCTCAAAGGTGGAATAGGTTAAAAGTCGGGAGCCTGTGCCTCAATACAACGGAGGTTACGTGCCAGCTGCTCTGTAGAGCTGGCTCCCACGAGGACGGAAGTCACACCTTGTTGTTTTAAGATCCAGGCGAGTGCCATCTCCGCGAGGCTCTCGCCTTTTTGTTGCGCCTCGTCGTTCCATTGGCGCAGCTGCTGCAACAGCTCCGGTGTCAGCATCTCTTCCCTGAGGAACATACCCTTTGCCATACGGGAGTCTTTGGGGATACCGTTCAGATAACGGTCTGTCAGCATACCTTGCGCAAGGGGTGAGAAGGCGATGAAACCTACTCCTGACTCATGACAGAGTTGCAGGATACCCTCGTTGATGGGTGCCTGGTTGAGCATATTCAGTTTCCCCTGGTATATCAACAGGGGGGTGTCGTGCTGCTTGAGATACTCTATACCGAAACGCAACGGCTCCAAGGGCCAGTTGGAGATTCCCACATAGAGCGCCTTGCCGGCTCGTACGATATCCACCAATGCCTGCAGCGTCTCCTCCAACGGCGTGTTAGGGTCGTAGCGATGACTATAGAACAAGTCGACATAGTCCAGGTGCATGCGCTTGAGACTCTGGTCCAACGAGGATATCAGGTATTTACGGGAGCCCCAGTCTCCATAAGGACCGTCCCACATCCCATAGCCTGCCTTGGTGGAGATAAACAACTCGTCACGATAAGGACGCAGGTCGTCGTCTATGATACGTCCCATCGTCTCCTCCGCAGAGCCCGCAGAAGGACCGTAGTTATTAGCAAGGTCGAGGTGGGTCACTCCATGGTCGAAGGCATAGCGCACGATCTGTCGGCTACGCTCATAGGGATCCACACTTCCGAAGTTATGCCACATACCCAGTGACACCTTAGGCAACAACACTCCTGAGCGTCCGCAACGCTCATACTGCATCCCGTTCTCATAGCGATGCGCGTCAGCAAGATATTTCTCCATATCCAATATAGTTTTTGGTTCAAAGAGCAAAGATAGTGCAAACTGAGCAAAATGCCAAAAGATTTTGGTTTTCTTTTCATTTTCATATAATCATTTTGTTCTTTGAAATAAAAAGAGTATATTTGCATCGTATTTGCTAAGAATCTAAAATTGAAATGATTATGAAGACAAAAAAACGTAATTATATTTTTCTTGCAGTCCTAATGATGGGGATTGCGACGATGATGACAGGCTGTGCCAAAGAAGACATAGCCAGCAATGATAACGGCGGCGGTACTAATCCTACCGATATGAATGTGGATGAGTTGAATGTCAAGGTGACGGCAGATGTGCCCACGGCAGTGCTGAGCTCCTTTGACGAGAAGTCTATGGGTGGCGCGCTGGTGCGCCGTCTGAACATCACGACGGACGAGGTAACCTCAGACACGAAGATGATACTCATCAAGGGCGAGGACATCCTGAGCCGTCCGCTGTCGGAGTGGCTGAAGGCGACTAAGATATACCTGAACGGCGGATACATAGCTGTGGAGAAGCCCCACAATGCACATCTGGTACATCTGATGGAGCAGTTGGCTGACAAAATGGCGCAGGCTGAGGACGAACTGATGCTGGGCAACGGCATTACTATTGTGCGCCCGGCTATTGCCAATACGGCAACGAGGTCGGACGTGGCAGCTCGCTTTAGGGCTCGCATCGCCAACATCGAGGAAAGGGCACAACGGCGCGCTGCCGACGAGAAAGAGGCCGTAGCCGAACTGGTCATCTTTGCCAATAACAGTTACTATAGCTGTGCCCCTATTGGCGAGAAAAACATCATCACCCGCACCACCGACAAGAGCGGCAATATGACGACAAAGACAGAGAGCATCACTGAGGAATATACGATTCACGAAATGGGCTTGCAGGCCGACGGCGCCGCCCAGTGGCTGAACCATCGCGACGGGAACCTGCAGAAACACCGAGCCTCTCGCCGTGCCAACGGCAACGATGCCATCAACGAACTAATGAGTGCCGACGAAGAGATGACCTATCACGGACCTCTGTATGCAGTTTTTGATGATGATGAATTAAACAAAAGATCCCGCCCCAATGCATTAAGCGAAATCATCCGTGTATGGGGTGTACACAATACAGAGACCAATAAGGACTATTATTTCGTTGACCATAAAATAGTGGCATCTGTAGGCGGAAAAGTAGAAGATGATAGGTTTAGTTCTTATAAAACCCTATATTACGGCCCTTACGAGCAGAACAAATGGGAGGATTCTGAATCTTATGGTTCCTGGTTTGGTGGTGGCGATTACAGCATGAACCTTATGGGCAAAGGCTCCATTCATTTGGAGGATGCCCAGCCATCGACCGACAACAATACCACCAGCACTTCGATAGCCGTGGGCGAGTCTCACTCTCAGACAAACACTATTGGTGGCTCCTTTAGCCTCGGTTTTGTGGGAAGTACCCCAAATGGTTCAATCGGTGGCAATTACTCGCACGGATGGACAAATGGCACAAGTTTTACCATGACGACCAGCACCAGTGTCAAGGAACTCAAGGTCACGAAGAACACCGATGGCAAGAAGGTTGGCTGGACCTACGAATGCGGTACCGATATGATGGCGGGCGGCGATGATGAGCACCCTCTGGCTCCCGATGCGCTTGTAGGCGATGTTGACATCGAAAATCAGGCTTGTTGGTCAGTGAGCAATCCTGAGGGCAGCTACAACGTGGACATAGACCAGCAGATACGGATGTCAACGCTGACAACAAGCCATTGGGGTAAACATATTAATGACGCGGCACAGGAATTCACGTTGTCGTACACTCTGCTTACGCCCAATCGCTCTCAACAGATTTGGAACATGGACGTGACCTTCCCTGAGATTACTCAGGACGGCTACGACAAGGTGAAACCGCAGCTGACAGCAGCCTTGCAGAACCAGTTCCCCAGCATCTATCAGCCAGAGTTGCAGCTTGCCGACCAGACACCAGAAAGCGAGACCACCATCAAGCAGGTTGTGGCTGCATCACAGAAGCTGCTGATGGACGAGAATGCCCTGCAGACGTTGCGTGAGTATGCGCTGACCTATAAGATTAGCCAGTTCACCATCAAGTGGTATTGTGCAGGCACTGACCATAACACCTATCAGCTGACCATCAAGGCTCAGGGTGACCCCGACCCAGGCAAGGAGGAAGCACAGCCCGACCCTGTTGACCTGTCGAAGCTCACTGGCGACTATGTGGCACAGGACGGCGACGTGCTGACGGGCACACTTGCTGGCAACTATAAGATTACGATAGTCAATGGCGCAGTCGTTACGTTGAAGAATGTGACCATCAACGGCACGAACGACGAGGCATATAACTGGGCAGGCATCACATGCCAGGGCAATAACATCATAGTGCTTGCCGACGGCTCAAAGAATGTGGTCAAGGGATTCAACTCAAAAATGCCAGGCATCTATGTTCCACAAGGCAGCACGCTTGTCATTCAGGGCACTACGGGCACGCTCGACGTCAGCAGCAACGGTAATGGCTGCGGCATTGGCGGCGGCAGTGAAACGAATGCTGGCGACATCGAGATACAGGGCGGCGTCATCACGGCAACAGGCGGAGAAGGATGTGCAGGCATCGGAGCAGGCGGAAATTTATCTGTAGACCTAGACCCAGTCACTTCATTCGGTGTTTATTGCGGTAATATCCTGATTAGCGGCGGCACGGTTACAGCCCAAGGTGGCGAAGCTGCTGCAGGCATCGGAAGTGGCGCAGTCATATCTGTCTGTGGCACGATTACCATTAAAGGAGGTACGGTTACGGGATATGGTAGCAAAGATGACTCTCGTGGTGCAGGCATTGGCAGCGGAAACAGCACAAAAGTAGGCGACATCCTGATTAGTGGCGGCACGATTACCGCTACTTCTAACAGTAAGTTTTGTTCAGCAATTGGATGTGGTGGTTCTGGACAATGTAGTAGTATCACTATCAAGAATACTGTCACCAGCGTAACAGTGAATGGTAGTATAGGTGATTATGGTTCTGCTCAATGTGGCCCCGTCACCATCGAGGAGGGCGCCAATGTGATACAGAAGTAAAGGCCCCAATCCTTACACGTTGACTATCACGGCGAAGTGCTCACAAGGGGATGTCCCCCTGTGAGCACGATGCAAATTTACCATTAATACAGCATATTCCAACCTTTGGCGACGGAATAGCGGAGAGTGTCCCGATCGTCCGCACTTAGACCGCACTCCACACTTGCCATGGCAAGGACGAGCTCACACCAGACAATCTTGGTCTCAGACTTCATCGGGGGTAGGGGAACGTCGGCACCCGTCTGGGTAATCCTGCATACTGTCTTGATATACGCCTCCACTTGGTTCTCTGTCTCTGGTGCCCACCGACAGATGATCTGCCGGATGGTGATGCACCCATACTCACAAGGGGTGTGAAGTCCCCCTGTGAGCAAAACCCCTAACCTCCAACTGGTCTTGCGCCCTTTATTTATCGAGGTTTGCGGTATTTTTAGTGGGAGGTTAGGGCAAGACAATGCCTGTACAATATATAAATTATATAATATTTTAAAATATTATATAATTCTGAAAATGTATCATTGTGCACAGATTACAGTTTGAATAACAGTTAACAAATAACAGTTCCGGTTTTCTGATTCGGTTGGCAATGATTGATTTCAGATTTCAGTTTTCAGTAAGTCATAAGACATTGAATGCTATGACAAATGACGGATGACAGTTAGTGAAAGTCAACCTTTTTAGTAAAAGCGTCAACGATTCCCAAAGTAGGATGTCAACTTCTTCAGTATGGTAATGCAGTCTCTGTCTCAGAATCTCAGTTTTTAAAGCGAACGAACGAACAGTTGAACAGTTATTCTATTTTCCTAAAAATGTTGACTACTAATTTTATTATATATATATTATATATAATATATATATAATAATATAATATATAGACTTTTTGGTATATTTCTACTTTAGTAAACTGTTCGCTGTTCGTTCGTTCGCTTACTGAGATTCTGAGACTGAGATTGTTTCCCTCTTTTTCGCTAACTGTTATCTGTTATTTGTTTGAAAATCCGGTCAAATGATAAACTGTCATTTGTCATTTGTCATAGATCGCTTACTGAAATCTGAAATCTGAAATCGCAAACTGTTAAAAACCAACCCAAAACTTACTGTCACAACTGTCACTGTCACGCAAAAGTGTGTACTACCCTAGAAAAAGTTGAATGGATTTTACCTTAACCCTGCCATAGGTTGAAAGCTTGTTTGATACCTTAATCCTTAACCCTGGCAAAAGTTGAATCATTCTCTCTAAACCCTTGTTTTTGTT
>Ga0326512_10000773_pt1 | contig 26972 bp, 16 predicted proteins | sample 1_2617_0518_D_FD_203652 | JGI IMG/M metagenome (GOLD analysis project Ga0326512, IMG submission 203652) | Bovine rumen microbial communities from UC Davis, California, United States - 1_2617_0518 | ecosystem: Host-associated > Mammals > Digestive system > Stomach > Rumen | place: USA...
GCAACAGTTCCAGGGCAAACGATTATTTCGAGTACGGCCAACCGCCTGTCGCTGAGTCTGGCTATTATGCAACATACGTCATAGGAGCACAATGGTTTGACGAGGCGAAGACCATGCCTCTGGTCATAACCACCAAACAAGGTTGTGAGCATATTGATTTCCTGAAGATATTTAGCGTTTGCTTTAACAGCGGGATAGAAGCCAGGGAGTTCTCGAAAATATATGCCGTAGATATGGAGCAGCCACGAATAAAGGCTCCAGAGCTGAAAAGCGTGCTGAGTCCACTTATCGTTGCCCATTTCCTTTCGGTAGTCAGGGAAATCGTGAAGCGAGGACTGAAGAAGGACTACGTGCAGCGGGAAGATAATCTAAAGAAGGTGAAGGGGCGCATTACCATCTTTCGCAACGAGCGTATCAACATACAGAAGAAACGCTTCGATAAGGTCTTCTGTCAATATCAGGAGTATTCGGAAGACACTTTAGAAAACAGACTGATTAAGAAAGCACTGTTGTTTTCACAGCAGATGTTGCAGGTGGCAGGCATTACTGAAAGCATGCTTCCGCTACAGCACACCCTGCATGAGTGTTTGTCGACATTTGCCAACGTTGGTAATCAGATTGAAGTCTGGGAGGTCAAGGCCATCAAACATCATAAGATATTCAGGGAGTACGACGATGCCATCAGGCTTGCACAAATGATACTCCATCGCTATGACTACAGCATCACCAATATCACGACCGCCGAGGAAGAATTCTGTCCTGTCTTCTGGATAGATATGGCCATGCTCTACGAGCACTATGTCCTTGGTCTGCTCCGTGAGGCATTTGGAAGTAAAATACACTATCAGGTGCGTGGTCATACAGGCTATCCCGATTTCGTATGCTACTCCCCCCAGGTAGTGCTGGACACCAAGTACATCCCCCGCTTTGAGCATGACAATATTGACACCTATATCGTTCGGCAGTTGAGTGGGTATAGCCGTGACAAGCGCCTGTTCCCGATGAAGTCCGAATCCAATATTCCTTGTGTGATTATCTATCCGATGGAAAGTGGAACAGAGAATCCATTTATAGGAAAGCAGCTGGAGGACTTCCTGGAGGAAGAAGACCGCTGTCTTTGGAATTTCCATAGAATAGCAGTCCCATTGCCCACGTTGACGGCATTTATCAAAGCATAATTTTGCATAACTACCCCGATTTTTTAGCAGGCTTATGCGTAACTGTGCATTCCTCCCAACATATAATTCACACCGAAATAGGTGATGAGTACCGCCACGAAGGCAGTAATCATGTAAAGGTGGTAATAAAGTGGGTTGCGAAAGATGCCGATGGATGCCTTGTGGAACGGGACGGCATAGACCATGAGCGTGATGAGCGCCCACGACTCCTTGGGGTCCCAAGACCAGTAAGTGCCCCATGACACGTTGGCCCAGACGGCTCCGAGGAAAATGCCGATGGTGAGCAGGAACACGGCAGGATAGAGCAGGAACTGGGACAATGCGGTAACTTTTGTTAATGGGGAATCGTTGATGGAGGAGGGGGAATGGATGAATAGAAGGGCCTGCATGCCCAGCAGCATCTGTAAGGCGAACAGGGCATAGGCACTCATGACGGTCATCACATGGACGGAGAGTAAAGGCGACTGGAGTACTGGCATCAGTGGAGTTAGTTGTGAATTGCTGCCAGCCAACATGGAAACAAGCAAGCAAAAGGAAGCAATCAGTGGTCCGAAACTGATGATGATGGGAAACTTACCATGTAGCAGGAGAGTGAGTAGAAGCAGCACCCAGGCCATGAACAGCATGGTCTCGTGACCGTTGCTCACAGGTATGTGTCCACAGAGCCACCAGCGCAGGCCGAGCAAAAGCGTCACATAGATGAAGAGGGGAATACTGAAAAGAAAGAGTGACAGACGGGGAATGAGCGTCGACTTACTCCAAAAGATCATTACTATGCAAAGTAGCAGACTGATGGTGAGCGAAAGGAACACAGGCCATTTTTGGATGCGTAGGGTGTTGTAGAAAATCTCGGTTTGGGTAGCACTTTCGCTGGGCAGCAGGTCGCCAATCATGCTGCGCTGGAAGAGCTTGATCTTCGCGATGATCTCGTAGGCACGGTCGCGCTGACCCGTCACGATGCTCTCGATGAGGAAGTCCATCGCCTGCTTAATGAAGAACTGTTCCTTGACGGGTATCTCCCTTGGCAACGACTGAGCGCCAGGCGAGTACCAGTTGATGGGTGAATGCTGGATGGAAGAGGCGGGGTAGGGGAACATGCGGATGAACTGTCCACGGTAGAACATCTCTATCAGGTGAAATTTCTCGTCGGCCTCCAACAGTCCTTTCCTGTCTACGCTGTTGCTTCCCTTCCTGAGCGCTTCAATGGCGTCTTTGAGCTTGTATTCGTGATAGAGGTTTAGAAAATCGTTGTAGGATGCCCATTGGCTGTCGAGCCCTAACAGTTGCTGCACATAGTGGCTCTTTACACGAATCAGCTTTTGTTGCTCCCATGGTGAGTAGTAGATCATCCAACTGACAAATACCTCGTCGGCTGTGTAGCCCTGCCAGGTGGCCTTGCCTGTCAGCTGGGTGACGAAGTCGGTGGCAACGGTGTTGAGCGGACAGATGCGGCTGTTGTAGAGCACGCTGATGCTCCCTAAGCGATGGGCCATGTCTCGATCGACGGTAGGTGGCAAGGGGGTGGCACTGACGTGGATGCTGAACAGGAGCAGGGCCGTGGTGGTGGCTCTCCGATAGAGTGATCGCATGTGGGTGTGTCGAGACAGCAGCGTGGCGATGATGCCCAACAGCAGTAGGAGATAGCCACCATAGGTGATGGAGATGCCGTAAGGGTCATAGCTGAGGCCCAACGTCACGCCCTCTCCATCGGAGTCGTAGCTCGACTGAAAAAGGCGGTAGCCGTCGATGTGGCCCACATGGTTCATCGACACCACCACCTCCTCGTCGCCATGAAGGATGATGCTTTGGTAGTCGAGGGGTGCGTCGGTGCCTGGGTAGTTGACGATGCGAAACTCTTGCAGCGTCAGCGAGAATGGTAGCGGCACCACCTTGTTGTCCTTGTCGATATACGACCTCTCGGGGACATGGGTCCTGAGCCTCACCACGCCCCGACGGGCAAAGAGATGGGTGGTGAGAGCGCCGACCAGTATCACGACGAACGACAGGTGAAGCAGCATCACGGCAACACGCCTATACAGCTGCTGTCGGATGAGGTAGGCGCATGCCGCTACGGTGAGCACGGCCCATGAGGCGGAAAACCACCAGGCACCGTAGATGTGCTGGCCAACGAAGTCGGTGCCACGATATTTTTCTATGACGGTGGCAAACCCTATACACACCACGATGAGTATGTATAGGGTGATAATGAGTCTCTTCATCAAGATGATCAAATGGATTCAATGAAGTAGATAATTTGGTCGCGCTCTTTCTTAGACAGGTTGCGGAATTTTACAACGCTATTATAGGCATCGCTGGTGCCACCTTCTTTCCTGCAACCGTGCCAAAGGATGGCTTCCACCACATTGCGGGCTCGACAGTCGTGCAGACGCTCCACGCCGCTGCCGCACTTGGCAGCCAGGCCGCGTCCCCATAACGGAGTGGTGCGACACCAGCCCGTACGGATGTCGTTCTTCATCCATAGGCGATGCTGTACGAAATCGGTGTAAGGCCAAATCTTCTGGTGAGGATAGCGAGGCATGTCGCTGTCGGAGGTGAAGAAGCGGGCTGGGTCCTGAATGTGGTCATCGCCCGTCTGCCAAGAGGGACGGTGACAGGCAGCACAGCCAATCTGTGAGAATAGCTCCTTTCCCTTCTTGAAGTCCTCGGTGGTGGTGTTGCGAGCTGCTGGCACAGCCAGTCCGCGATGCCAGATCATGAGGTTCTTATACTGCGTGTCGCCCATCTCTGCATCGAGCTGCTTGCTGGTCAGATAGGTGTAGATGTCCTTCTGTAAATCGCCTGTATGCCATTCGGGGTGCTTCTTGGCAGGGTCTATGCGATTGATATAATCCGTGAATCCAGCCTGCACCTCGGGGTCTTGCGACGACTTGGTGGCGTAGTAGGTGCCAGCAAGGTCGAGGTAGTGGTAGCGACGGTCGGAACGCGTCACGTTGGTGATATTCCAGATAGCGTTGGCACCGGCAGCGTCGAGGATGGGGCCACGAGAGAGAGCATAGGTGTAGCGGCGCACATACTTGGTGCCGTCGCCTTGCAGCGAATTGGCGTAGTAGCTCTTCCACGTGTTGGTGGCCTGGTCCCACATGGCGGGGTTGAGCGCGTCGGTACGGCCAATACTGTTGAAGTATTTGCTCTCCGACTCCCACTGTGCGGTGATGTCGTCATCGGTGATGGCATCCGTGAGGCCCGTGCCGTAGATGCCAATGGTGGACTCAAGCAGTACGCCAATCTCGTTGTTGTATTGGCTTTCGTCCAGCGTCACGTCCTTTCCTCCACGAGCCACCACGACGGGTGCATAGTAGGCACCATAGGGGATGGTCACCTCAGGATAGATGAGCGAATAGGTCTCGCCGTCGGGGAACTTGTTACCCCACTCGTCGGTATAGTCATGCCAGGCGATACGGATCTGGCTCTCGTCGATAGGTGCCTTGAAGGGCTTGACGGCTCCCGTCTGTGGCATGCCGGCCACGGAGCGTATATAGGCGTTGGTGGTCTTGTCATAGACCACGAGCAGGTAGCCGTTGCGGTGGTTGTCTGCCTTGTATTCGGTCTGGCGGGCACCATGACCATAGCCAGGGTGACAATAGAGACAGCCGCGACGCACATAGACGGGGCCTAGTCCGTGGAAGGCTCCCTCGGTGTTGGTATTGTAATCCTTCTCGAAGAGGTACTCGCCCTCGTTGAAGGCTGTCATCATGCCGGCATCCTCCACGGCCTTCGTAGGTTGCTCGAAAGCCGTGGCCGTGTTGACGGCGGTGGTGCCGAGACGTCCTCCGGCATAGTAGTCTTCGGGATAATCGGTGGTCGCTGGATCACCGATCTCCCACGTGGTAGGACCCTCGCTATCATCGCTGTCAGTGCAGGATGAGACGAGGAGGGTGGCGGGGATCATCAGGTAGGCTGCACCCAGCACCCGACTCCAGTATGGAATGGCAGTAGCAATGCTCATCGTTCGGTATCGTTTGATGGTTTATTCTTTTATCTTTACAATGGATTGGTGGAGCTGCTGCGCATGGTCGGCGAGCGTGCGATAGGTGGCGAGTATGACGTTGTCAACGTAGTTTTCGTTGATGACCATACATTGTGCCTCCACCTGGTCGTTGCCAGCATAGCCGTTGAGGGTCTCGGACAGAGCGGCAAGGGCCTCGTCGAGCTGGCCCAGTGCGTCGATAGCCACCTTGCAGGAGGCGTCTGAGTAGTACAGGGCGAAGGGAGCCCGCATCGCCTTGATCTTGGCCAAGGCAGCATCCAGCTTTGCCACCACATCGTTGGCCTGAGAGGTCAGCGTGGCGTTTCCGGCATTCTGACAGAAGTAGATCAACGACTTCTCATGGGGCGTGGTGGCTGCCACCTGACCAAAGAGGGCGTTTTTGCATGAGACGATATTGTCGTAGAAGTCGGTGATGGAATTGTAGGCGTAGGGTGACTCGATATAGGTGGCGTCCTGACCTGTGTAGGGCAGGCCAATCTTGGAGTCGCCGACCTCGCCAATGATGTCCTGACAGCCGGAGATGATCTCCTGTGTGGCTTCGAGTGCCGTGGCCCATTCGCCTGTGCCGGGATGCTTGAAAGCCTTACCGAAATTTTGGAAGCCTGCCAGGTTGCCCTGCTGATTGCCATTGTCATCGATAGCCAGATGGGTGGCCACATAGCTGAGGGCTATCTGATGGCGCTCGGCATTGCGCTCCTGTGAGTCCCATGCGGCTTCCAGCGTTGCCGTAGCGTGGTAGAGGTCTTTTGCCACGGTGCAGATATAGTTGTACTCAAGATTGGTGATCTGGCTAATCTGGCGGGGCTGTCCCTGACGGAAGAGCACATACTCCAATCCGTGATAGCCTAAGATGCCTGCGTTGGCCGTCTTGATGAAGTTGTCAAGGGTGGACATGGCCTTCTCGTCGCGTAGCACATCGGCAAGGTCGTTGGCAGCAACGGGCCAGGTGTCGGTGTGTGGGTCTATGGAATAGACGTCGGCGGCACCAAAGAGGAAGGCTTCGGACTGTTCCCAGTCGGCACGTGCCAACTTCCAGTCGGCACACGCCTGATCAAGGGCAGCCTGTGTGCCCGTGACTACACTATTGTCGGCATCGTCGTCGCTCGAACAGGAGACAAAGCCGGCGGAAAGGACGGCAGCCCATGCTGCCATTTTCAAGAGATTCTTACTTTTCATTTTTTTTCAATAGTTTATTTAAGTTATTTAATTTGTTGTAGATGGAGGGAGTTCTTGCCATGCAAGCGACCAGCGGTCGAGCGAGAGGGAGGCAGAAGGAGATAGAGGACAATAGTGTTGCTGCAGAATCACCGCTAAAGAAACCATCCACAATAGGTCACTCCCACACTGATGCTCGGTTCGTTGTTGTAGGGTTGCTTATAGAGCGGACTGTCTGAGTCGAGGCCATTGTTATCCTGTTTTTCGAAGAAGCGATAGGAGTACTCCCCCTTGATGGTGATTTCCTTTACAGGCGAGTAGTTGACGCCAAAGGCATATCGGTATTTCTTGGTGTACTTGTACATCGAGGCATAGGTGCCCGACGCCATCGTGTTGTAGTGCTCAAAGCGTCCAAACACAAAGAGCTTCGCCTTGTCACCTCTCACCACTCTCTGCTTGCCGCTCAATACATTGTATCCAGCCTCAATGGCATAGGCCAAGGCGTTGCTGCCGATATTGGAATAGTGGTGGGGATTGCCGTCCTGATATTTGTGGTGAGTCCAGTTGGCTTGGTTGTAGGCCGAAATTTCGTCGGCATCGTCAAAATGAGCATAGTCGATGTTGCCCCTCACTATCCAATCCCAGCGACTGAGCGAGAAGTCAAGGGCCACAATGCCTAATGCGCCCGTCACATCGGAGTATTTCGTGCCTGGTGTGCGTAGGGTGTTGCGGAAGGTGTAGCCGTAATAGCCGCTCAGACCTATGCGCAACCCCTTGATAGAATAGTTGTCCAACCGTATGGCTCCAGCATAGTTGTTGGCCACTTTGAACTCGTAGGGGCTGGTGGCACCATAATGGACAAAACTCTCAGCCGTGAAGCTTTCGGAGTTGAGGCCAGACAGGAACTGTGCCTCATAGCGCCAGTCTTTCAGCCGGCCCCACAGGGAGATGCCCACCTGATGCCAGGTGTTGGGCATGATGGTGGCTTCACCTTCAGGGCGATAGACGGTGAAGAACTGATTGGGCTCGTGGTGGGCGTTGGAGTAGCCTACGGGCACGATGATCTCGCCAGCCTTGATGTTGAGCTTACCGCCCATGAACGCCTTGTTGATCCAGAACTGCTCAATGTTCACCTCGCCACCCTTTTCCACTTCGGCCTCATATTCTCCTGCTTCCTCGGCCTCTATCTCCACAGCAGTACCGTTGCCGCCATGCTCGAACTCAATCTCTGATCCCATCGTCCAGCCTTTTCCGAAGTCATAGCCGATATTCAGACATACGTGAGGCAGGTCAAAGCGTCCGTGACTGCTGTCGTCGGCATAGCGCTCCGGACTCTTGTAGCGATTGAAGCTCTGACTATAGAAATTGCGTGTCATCACAGCCTCTCCGTAGCCTCCAATGCGCAGGCCCTGCTTTTCTGTCTCTTGTGCCATCGTGCATAGACTTGACACGACAAGTACCGATGTGAGTATGGTAGCTTTCATTTCTGAAGTGTTTAAAATCGGCTGCAAAGGTACGGCGATTCCGATAGAACGACAATACCTAAAAATGATGAAATCGCCTGAAGGCTCTTGTCCTTTCAAAAAAAAAGAGTAACTTTGCACCCATAATCATGCGGCAACCATTATGTATTTCACTGGCATTATCATCGCCGTGATGACCTTTCTCACCATAGGCATCTGGCATCCAATCGTCATCAAGACTGAGTATCACTGGGGCACGCGGCCTTGGGTGATCTTTCTGATGATTGGCATTTGCTGTTGCGGGTCGGCTTTCTTCATAGCCAACGTCTATCTCTCGTCCTTTCTGGGCGTGTTTGGCGCCTCTGCCTTATGGGGAATCGGAGAGCTCTTCGAGCAGAAGAAGCGTGTGGAGAAAGGCTGGTTTCCCAAGAACCCTAAACGTAAGTAAACTGTCGAAATCAATGACCAAGAAAAGTGTGATGGTATGAAAAAACTGAAGATGTATGAACCTAACGACAGGATGATCACGCTGATAAAGGATAACTATAGCGTGCTGCAGGCATTAGGCTCGTTTGGCATTAACTTAGGCTTTGGCGATAAGACCGTCAGTGAGACCTGTCAGATGAATGGGGTGGATACCTATACCTTTTTGGCGGTGGTCAACTTCACCATAAATGGGTATGGGGACTTTGAGTCGGATGAGCAGATCAGCGTAGATACCTTGCTACGCTACCTGAGGGCCTGCCACACTTACTACCTGGATTTCCAACTGCCCTTCATCCGTCGGGAACTGCTGGAGAGTATCAGCGAAAGTGAAAGGCTTGGGGGACGCGACGGGAAGTCGGGAGCGTCCTTAGGCTCGCTGATCATGAAGTTCTATGACGAATATGCTCAGGAGATTCGTCGGCACATGAAATATGAGGAGAAGACGCTCTTCCCATACGTGGAATCGCTACTCGAAAGATTGCGGACGGGTGACGAGGCGTCGGGGATGGGCTTTCCCAAAGACTACAACATCGAGACTTTCTCTAAGCACCATGAGCAGACCGACAAGATGCTACGCGAGCTGAAGCTGATGATCATCAAGTATCTGCCTGCAGATGCCTATCGCAACAACCTGTTGACGGCCACCCTCTACGACATCTATAACAACGAGGAATGGCTGCGCCAGCATGCTGAGGTCGAAGACCATATCTTCACTCCTGCCATCAAGCGCCTGGAGCGGCTGGCTCATCAGGATGACGTGTCGAAGAACATTTCGCAGATGGTCTTCAAGGGTGGTCAGGATCATAGTGAGATGCTGAGTGGCCGTGAGTGTGACGTGGTCATCGGTGTGGTGCAGGGCTTGCAGAACAAGGAGATTGCCGACCGTCTCTGTATTTCGCTCAATACCGTCATCACGCATAGACGTAATATAGCCCGCAAGCTACAAATACATTCGCCTGCGGGCCTTACTATCTATGCCATTGTCAATGGCCTTGTCGACATTTCGAGTGTGAAGCTATAGCGCGCCTTAGTCGCTGATGAATACTTTTCTTGAGAATCCATCGGCATACCTCTCTATACAGAGGCCGTTAGGACTGTCCAACTTACGTCCATGCAGGTCGTAGTAGGTCTTCGTCATGGCGTCCCTCGACAGCTTGGGGTCTGTAATGGCTGCTGAGCCCTGGTCAATCATAAAGACAAAGGTGCTCAGGCTGCGGGCTGGCAGGGGGATGGTGATTTCGTTGACCGGCTGCTCAATAGTAAGGGTCTGCTTCTGACAAAGGTTGGCGGTCTCATTGCCCGTTGACAGCAGTTGCGTACCACTTTTCACATAGAATGGGAGCTTCAGCTTCAGGTCGATGGCATTCTTCGTGGTGTCGATAGCCATCACAATGAGCGAGTCACCCTTGATGTAGGCTGAGGTCTCGAAAGCTGAGTTGGTGCCAGTGGCCACGGTTGCAGATGTCTGAAGGCGGGTGGAGCCGGTGACATTCTTGGAGAAATGCGACATGACGAAAGCACGGGGCAGCAGCTTGTTCTTGGTGTTGCCAGGGTTATACTTCGTCTCACCTGTGCCTACGAAAGCCCAATGTGCACGCATATACCAATAGATGTAGCCTGTGCAGCCTGCCAGCATACACTCGTTGAGCTCCTCGGCAAAGAGCAGTTGCTCATGCCAGTTGGGCAGGCGATCGATGTTGTCGGTGACAGAATGCTCGGTCATCCATACCTCTTTGCCATATTTGGAGGCCAGGACGTTGGCACTCTTCATGTTGCCCAAGGGTGGATGTCCGTAGAGGTGTCCCGCGATGATATCGATTTGCTGACGTGCCGTGGGGTCGTTGAGCAGTTTATTGCTGTAAGCGGGGTCGAAGCCCAAGGGCTCGGCGCTGATCAGTCGGACGCCCTGATAGGTCTCGCGGTCCAGCATGTGGGCATTCTCCTTCACCAACTTCAGCTGCTGATCGGGTGTGTAGAGACAGCCAGAGTAGTTGACCCACCAGTCGGGCTCGTTCTGAATGGATACGGCATCCACGTAGACACCATTTTTCTTCATATACGCCAAGAAGGTGTTGAGCCAAGGAAAGAATTTTTCGTAGCAGTCTTGACGTAGCGTACCACGCTGATAGCCTTGGTCTTCGCTGTTTCCGCCCTGAGCCGTGCCATTGGTTTTGTATTCACCAGGGGGAGACCAGGGGGTGCCAAACACAATGCCACCACGCTGCTTCACGATCTTTGCTGATGGCAATGAGCCTTTCCAGTCGTAAGGGGTGTCGTAGTTGTTCCACTCAGGGACAACGACATCGCCAACAAAGTTGGGCGATATTTCCATTCGCATAATGTTCAGGCCAATCTGCGACGTGGGTCCGTAGAGCAGTTTCACGGGGTTGGTGTCATTTCCAAAAGGACACATGGCTCCATCGCAGCAGGCAGCACCGAAACCTGTCACCGTCTGATAGCGGTTGTCTCTCACCGTGACCGTAACGGTGGCTGCTTGAACAGCTGTGACGGCTGCCAGCGAGAGAACGGCTGCATACAGGCGACGAAAGGTCGGCTTCTGGGTTGTTAAGAACTTTTTCATATTAAGGTAGTGAATTAACAATTTTGCTGCAAAGATACGAATATTCAAGGTCTGAACAAAAGCGACATGTTTCATTTGTTTGCCGAGATGTTTATCTGTCGCGAATGGTAAAGACGCAGAGGGCTCCGATGACGAGGAAGACGGCAGAAACAAACATCATGTTGGCCTGATAAGAACCGACAAGGGAGAGGAATAGACCGCCACAAAGGGCTGCGACAATTTGGGGGAGACAGATGGTGCCATTGAACAGGCCCAAGTAGGCTCCCATGTGTCCGTAGCCCTGTAAAGCGTTGGTAACCAGTGTAAAAGGACAAGCAAGCATGGCAGCCCAGCCACAGCCGATGAGCAGGAACGGGACAATTTGCAAATATTTGTCTGGACAAAACGGGATAAGGGCGAAGCCTACTGCTGCAAGTACAAGACTGACGGCGTAGGCCTGCTTGATATTCTTGAAACGAGGAATGAGGGTGGCCCATACTACAGAGCCTAATGCTTGTATGGCATAGAGCACTCCTGTCCAGTTGCCAGCTATCTGATAAGCCTCATTGGCAGGGTCGGCGGTATTCCATACAGTCAGCGAGACGGCATCGACCACGTAAGTCCACATATAGAGGAAGGCAGCCCAGCAGAAGAACTGTACCAGTCCTACGCGCCAGAAGGCGGAGGGGGCATTACGGAGCAAGACAATCCAGTTGGATGAATCGCTCTCCACCTTCTTTGGGTTGTACTCATTATACTCCTTCGGTGGCCACTCCTTTACCTTGATGGTGGTATAGATGACGCAGACAATGAGGATGGCAGCACCCACATAGAATGCCCAGATGACGGTGTCGGGGACAACGCCCTCAGGAGCTACGTTGCTGAGGCCAATCCAGGCAAAAAGGAAGGGGAACAGGTAGCCCACCACGGAACCAGCGTTGCAGAGGAACGACTGGATGGAGTAAGCCTTGCCCTTCTGCTCCTCGTTGACCATGTCGCCCACGAGCATCTTGAACGGTTGCATGGCCATATTGATGGAGGTGTCGAGCAACATGAGCATGAGTAGGCCGAATATCATCACCATGGAGAATGCCAGGCCTAAAGAACCGGCATTGGGCAGAAGGCACATCACGGCTACAGCCACTGTTGCTCCTAAAAATAAATAAGGTATACGACGACCGAAGCGAGTCCACGTCTTGTCAGAGAGTGTGCCGATGATGGGCTGCACCAAGATGCCCATAAGCGGCGGAAGGATCCAGAAGAATGATAGGTCGTGGGGGTCAGCACCAAGGGTTCGGAAGATACGCGAGATATTGGCACTTTGTAGGGCGTAGGCTATCTGTACGCCAAAGAATCCGAAGCTTAGGTTCCAAAGCTTCCAGAAAGATAGATTAGGTTTTTGTTTCATATTGATATTTTAATTAAGTCATCTTGTGGTTCCGCGTAGGATAAGTCTTGTGCGCACAATGCGTTTTTCGGCTCGGTTGATGGGAATGGCTCCCTCCACGTGTCCGATGAGGATGTTGGCCGCCTCTTCGCCCACCCGGATGCCGTTCTGCTCAACGGTGGTCATCATCGGATCACTCGATACAGCCCGGACTCCATTGGAGAATCCGCAGATGGAAATATCCTCCGGTACACGTAGCCCCATGCGTTTCACGGTGTAGAGAATGCCCAAGGCCGTATCGTCGTTCACAGCAAAGAAGGCATCAGGATAGCGGTCACCGTCAAACAAATCGGGAGTAATCATCTCTGCATCGTGACGGTTGTCGCAGATGCGTGTCAGTTCTGGTTGGAAGGGCAGTCCGAATTTCAGGAGTGCATCCTTATAGCCGTTGAAACGGTTCTTGGCTATCTCCATGTTCATCTGTGACCCATAGAAAGCAATATGTCGGCAACCAGTCTCGATCAGATGTTGCACGGCATGGTAGGCACCCATATAGTCATCGACCACCACGCGACTGGCGTTGACACCCGTTGATATGCGGTCGTAGAACACGAGAGGAACCCCCATGTCAATGAGCCGCTGAAAGTGGTCGTACCGCTGCGTGTTCTTGGCCTGTGATACGATGATGCCGCACACCTTGTTCTCGTAGAACGACTGGCAGAGCTGCACCTCCCGTTCATATTGCTCGCCACTCTGTGCAACCATGATGCGGTAGCCATGGGCCGAGGCCTCCTGTTCTATACCTCGCAAGATGGTGGAGAAGTAGTAGTGGACGAACTCGGGTATGATGACGCCAATAACCTTCATAGGCTGCACCTTGCTATGGCGCAAGCTCTCGGCCAGTATGTTGGGGGTGAAGTTATGCTCACGGGCATACTTCTGAATAGCTTGCCTCCGCTCTAAAGAAATGCGGGGCGAGTCCTTCAATGCACGTGACACGGTGGCCACGCTAATGCCCAGTTCACGGGCAATATCTTTCATTGTGAGTGGGGCCGATTCTTTCATCCGATTTGTTTTGTTGCAAAATTACACAAAATCTTCTGTAACAGGAATATCACTACTATTATTTATACGCGCAAAGGATGCAAACGTTTGCATATTCCTTGTAACGGATTTTTGTTGTATTGATGTTACCTTTGGACAAATAAATATAATTTTGCAAGCGTAAAGTTAGTCCTAACTAAAAACTGGCGAAATTTATCTAACAACTAATAACTCTAATAAATGTAATGATGAAGCAGGTAAACATGCAGATTCCGTCGAGGATGCTGGCCCTTATAGTGGGCTTGCTACTTACGGTAGGGGCCTTTGCACAGCAAATTACTGTGAAAGGTCATGTGAAAGATGCCACTGGCGAACCCATTATTGGAGCTACCATCAAGATTGCCGGTGCCCAGCAGGGTACGGTAAGCGACTTTGACGGTAACTTCACCTTGAAGGTCGACCAAGGTGCAACACTCAACATCTCTTACATCGGCTATCAGCCCGTCAATGTGCGTGCCACAGCTAATATGGTTGTGACGCTGCAGGACGACGCCCAGGTACTACAGGACGTGGTGGTCATTGGTTACGGTACGGTGAAGAAGAGCGATGCCACCGGTTCGGTGATGTCGGTCGAAGCCGACCAGTTGAACAAGGGTCTGGCTACATCGCCGGCCGATCTGCTGCAAGGCAAGACGCCTGGTGTGCAGATTACGAGCAACAGCGGTGCTCCTGGTGCTGGTTCTACCATCCGCATCCGTGGCGGCTCGTCGCTTTCAGCCTCTAACGACCCGCTGATTGTCATCGATGGTCTTCCCATCAGTAGCACAGGTATCTCGGGCGGCGATGTGCTGAACACCATCAACCCCAACGACATTGAGAGCTTCTCTATCTTGAAGGACGCTTCGGCAACCGCTATCTATGGTAGCCGTGCTTCTAATGGTGTGATCCTCATCACCACCAAGAAGGGTAAGGCTGGTGCCAAGCCCCGTGTGAATGTCGATATGAGTGGCTCGTTCAAGGTGGTTGCCAAGAAGGTAGATGTGCTGGGTGCCGATGCTCTGAAGGATCTCTTCACCTCACGCTATAGCGACAATGCCGATGCTATGGCGGCCTTAGGCAATGCCAACACCAACTGGCAGGACGAGATTTATCGTACTGCATGGACAGAGGAAATCAATGCCAGCGTGACGGGTGGCTACGTCAACAAGGAGATTGACTTCAAGATGCCCTATCGTCTGAGTGCAGGCTTCCTGAACAATGACGGTACCCTGAAGACCTCTAACATGAATCGTGCTACGGTAGGCCTGAACCTTACTCCCACGCTGCTTAACGACCGCTTAACCATCAACTTGAATGGTAAGGGCGTGTTCACCCACAACTCATTTGCTGACGAGGGTGCCATCGGACAGGCCGTGAAGTACAACCCCTTGAAGCCTATCTACAACGAGGACGGCACCTATCACTACTGGATGAACAGCGGACTGCCCAACTCAATGGCCCTGCTCAATCCCGTGGCTCAGTTGGAGCAGCAGAACAAGGACAGCTATGTACGTCGTTTTGTGGGAAATGCCCAGTTCGACTACAAGTTCAAGTTCCTCGAAGGCCTGCGTGCCAACCTGAACTTAGGTCTCGACTTCTCCACCACGACAGGCTGGAATATCTCAGAGCAGAATAGTGAGATTTCTTGGCACGACAAGGTGCAGAACGGTAGTGGTATGTGGGAGAAATATACCCAGTTGCGCCGCGACCAGACTTTGGAGTTCTATCTGGCATACGCCAAGGAGCTGAAGGAAATCAACAGCCGCTTCGACGTGCTGGGCGGTTACTCATGGCAGCGCTTCTACAACAAGACTACCAATTACAAGGAGATGAACGATGGTAGCGGTACTGAATTACCCACCACACCGCTCTTCAAGACCGAGAGCTATCTGGTCTCGTTCTATGGTCGTCTGAACTACACATTCATGGATCGTTATCTGCTCACTGCCACTTTGCGTAATGACGGTACATCCCGCTTCCAGAACAACAAGTGGGGCCTGTTCCCCTCAATAGCTTTGGCATGGCGTGTCAACGAGGAGTCCTTCCTGAAGAATGTTGATTGGCTGTCAAATCTGAAAGTGCGTCTGGGCTATGGTATCACTGGTCAGCAGAACATTGGCCAGGGTGACTATCCCTCCATCCCCACCTATCACACCAATCAGGCTGGTTCTTATTACTGGTTTGGCAACAACGTGATTGTGCCTATCACCCCGAAGGGCTATGCCGCACAGATCAAGTGGGAGGAGACCACGACTTATAATGCTGGTATCGACTTTGGTTTCCTGAAGAACCGTATCAACGGTAGCATCGATGTCTATAAGCGCAAGACTGCCGACCTGCTTAACTTTGTTCCCGTTTCGGCTGGAACCAACCTGACCAACTATCTGTTGCAGAACGTAGGTGATATGGAGAACACAGGTTTCGAGGTGGCTTTGAACGTTGTGCCTGTTGAGCAGAAGGACTTCCGCTGGGAGGTTGGTGTGAACGTGGCCTACAACAAGAATGAGATTACCCGTCTGACGGCCAGCGACGATCCCACCTATCCCGGTGTAGAGACTGGTGGTATCTCAGGTGGCGTTGGCAACCAGGTGCAGATTCAGAAAGTCGGCAACCCCATCAATTCCTTCTATGTGTTCCAGCAGGTCTACGACGAGGCCGGCAAGCCATTGGAGGGTGTCTATGTAGACCGCAACCACGATGGACAGATTACCGACGACGACCGCTATGTGTACTATAAGCCCGATGCCGACGTGAATATCGGTCTGAACACAGAGCTGAGCTATAAGAAGTGGACGCTCTCCGCTTCGTTCCGCAGCAGCTTGGGCAACTACGTTTATAATAATGTGGCATCGGATGCTGAAATGCTGGCCGACCTCTGGACCAACAACTTCATTGCCAACCGCGTTAGTTCCGCTCCGTTCACCAATTTCTCTCAGGCTCAGTATAAGAGTGACTACTATGTGCAGAATGCCTCTTGGCTGAAGCTTGACAAGGTGACCTTGGCCTACAACGTCTGTGACTGGTGCCGCGTGAACTTCACCGCTCAGAACGTCTTCACCATCACCAATTATGATGGCGTCGATCCTGAGGTGGCAGGTGGTATCGACAACAACATGTATCCCCGCTCACGCAACTTCATCCTGGGTGCAAGCTTTAACTTTTAATTGAAAAGGAGAACAAAATATGAAACTATATATCAAGCATACAGGCTTTTTTGCAGCAGCTTTCTCGGCTGCGATGACGTTCACCGCTTGCACTGGCGACTTGGACGTGACCCCTATTGACCCCAATCTTGACACGCCTGAGAACGTGTTGACCGACAACGAGGCTTACAACCAAATGCTTGCCAAGTGCTATATCGGCTTGGCTGTGAGCTCACCCGACGGTAGCAGTGGCTCTCCCGACATCTCGGGTATTGATGGTGGCTTCGGCCAGTACCTCCGTGCCTTGTTCAACCTGCAGGAGCTGCCTACCGACGAGACTGTCATGGGTTGGAACGACCAGACCATCAAGGATCTGCATGGACTGCAGTGGACGTCGAGCGACGTGTTTGTTTCGGCCTGCTACAGCCGTGTGTTCTATCAGATTTCCATTTGCAACGAGGTGATGCGCCGCATAGGCAACACCGACGATGCCACCTTGCGGCAGTACAAGGCTGAGGCTCGTGCCTTGCGTGGCCTAAGCTATCTGCACGCCATCGACCTCTTCGGCAACGTACCTTTCACCGACGAGAATTCTGAGGTGGGTGGTGCCAATCCTACCCAGATGAGCCGTGAGGAATTGTTCACTTGGCTGGTGAAGGATATGGAAGAGTGCGCTGAACAGCTTCCAGCCAATCCCGAGAGGTATCGTTGTGGCAAGGGCATGGTCTACATGATCTTGGCCAAGCTCTACCTGAACGCAAAGGTTTATACTGGTTCGGCCAACTATCAGAAGTGTGCCGAGTACTGCCAGAAGATTATCGACCTGGGCTACAAGCTTGAGTCAGGTGCCGACTACTACAAGATGTTCTGTGCCGACAATGACCAAATGCTGGGCGTGGGCCACGAGATTATCTTCAGCGTCTACCAGGATCACATCAACACGCAGGCTTATGGTGGTACTACCTATATCGTCTGTGCCTCGGTGGGCGGCAACATGAATCCTGCCAACTATGGTCTTGGCGGCGACGGATGGGGCGGTATTCGTCTGACCCCGCAGTTCGTTGACAAATTCGACTCCAATGACCAGCGTGCTAAGTTCTTCACCGACGGTCAGACGAAGGTCATCGCCGACCTCAGCAACTTCCAGAGCGGATATGCCTTTACAAAGTTCACCAATCTGAAAGCCAATGGCACCATGATTGACGGTGCCAATGCATTCCCCGACACCGACTTCCCCGTGTTCCGTCTGGCCGATGTCTATCTGATGCTGGCTGAGTGCGAGGTGGTAGGTGGCGTGAGCGGCGTCAACGGCAAGGCACGCTACAACGAGGTGCATACTCGTGCCGGTCTGGCTGCCGACAACGACATCACCCGTCAGGACATCATCGACGAGCGTGGACGTGAGCTGGCATGGGAATGCCATCGTCGTAGCGACCTCGTGCGCTTCGACCTTCTCACTACCGCCGAGTATCTCTGGTCTCACAAGGGCATGAACAGCAATGTGGGTACCCCTCACGCTGTAGACAAAAAGTACAACCTGTTCCCGCTGGCCTCGAGCGACGTCATGTCGAACACGAACCTCAAGCAGAACGAAGGCTATTGATTCATTCCACATTGAACATTGACGATTATGAAAAAGATATTTAATTCCATCATGATGCTGGCCCTGAGCCTTGTTGCCTTCACGGCCTGCGACACCGACCGCGACGACAATCCTGTACTGGGTCCGGGCAATATGCCTACCGAGTTCGTTCTCAACGAGTCGCCTCTGAGCAATCAGTTTATCTATATTTCCAAGGACAACAACTTGAAGCTCTCTTGGTCACAGCCCAACTATCCCATCAACACCGTGGTGAACTATATGGTGCAGGTGGGTCTGGTCCAGGGTGGCTCCATCAAGTGGAACGAAGAAGGCGGTCAGCCTCAGTTCCTCGAGACCAGCGTCACCACTTGCACCGCCACATTGAGCGGCGAGGAGATTTCGCAGGCCATCAACCACAACGATGGTATTACCGACGAGAACAATTGGGTGGATCCCGGCTATCGTGAAATAGCCTTCCGTGTCTGTGCCAACATCCAGACCACGACGAAGGTCGAGGTCGAGGGCACACGTATCTTCTCCAATGCCGTTACCTTTAAGAAGATGCGTCCCGACAACAGCGTCAAGGGCCTTGCCAGTCTCTATGTCATTGGCAACTGCTCTGGCTGGACAGAGCCTGCCAAGGGCAATGCCGAGGCACTGGCTGCATGGCGTATCATGGAGACCGAGATAGGTAGCAAGATATTCCACGGCGTCATTGACATGCCCGACTACTCTGGCGACGCGCTGACCTTCCGTTTCTATACCAAGCTGACGGGATGGGATGGCTCCGACGGCCAGCCTACCGACTCCTACGGATGGCAGGTCGACGACAACTCTAAGGAGTTTGAGTTCAAGGATGGCGTCTTCGAGGGCGACGGCGTGGCCCACGGCAAGGGCTCGTGGAGCTTTGCCAACTTCCCCGGCGGCCAGCTCGACCTCACCGTAGACTTGAACAAGAACAAGGTAACCTTCAAGATGGTCAAGTGACACCAGAAGCATTAGTAGAATGTTTAACCAGAGACGGGAGCTTCCCCCGCTCCCGTCTCCACAAAACAAGACAAAGATGAAAAAGACAAGTTTATACATCATGGCACTACTGAGTATGGTGTTCGCTGCCTGCAACGACGACTTCCCCACCGAGTTTGTGCCCCATACCACGACGCCTGAGAGCTCCTTCCCTGTTAATGCAGTGAGCGTCACCCCGACGGCATCGTCCATCAACCTGATTGACCTCCTGGCCGCCGAGACAGAGCAGCCCATTGCCCTCGGCACCATCAGCCTGTCGGCACCACTGCCCGAGAACACTATCCTGAAAGCCGATGTCGAGATTTCAGACGATGCCAACTTCAGCAAGTCGGCTACCATAGAGGCCAACAGCCTTGATGGTACCAATGTGATCAGCATCATGCCAAGTGTACTGGCCGATGCCTATTTCGACCATATCACCAAGAACCCCGCTGCCACCACCCTTTACCTCCGCACCCTGCTCTACACCGTTACCGGAGGCGATGCCGTTGCCATCATTGGCACTCCCGGAGAGAACTATTTTGCCCAGCAGAACGTGGCATTCACTCCGCTCAACAAAGTCCAGATCTCGCCCGCCTATTACATTGTGGGTGGTCCCAACGACTGGGCCCAGTCTGCAGCAGAGAAGCCCATCAAGTTCTCTCATAGCGATCAGGACGTCTACGAAGACCCCATCTTCACCGTCATCTTTGACGCAGCCGCTGAGGGAGACACATGGTTTGCCATCGGCGACGATGCCGCCTGCGATGCCATCCCCGGAGACTGGTCCAAGCTGTTGGGCGTTGTAGGAGGCAATAGCCAGTCCACCGAGGGTCAGCTCGACTTCCGCTACAACATGGGTGCCGACAACTCCTTCTGCGTGCCAGCCGGTCCAAAGAAGATCAAGGTGACGATCAACATGATGACCTACACCTTCAAGGTGGAGTCGGTCAACATTGCCGACGCCTACTACCTCATTGGCGGTCCTGGCGAGTGGAATGCAGAGTCGGCCATGACCATGCAGTTCTCCCATAGCCAGCGTGACGTCATCGACGATCCCGTCTTCACCTACACCTTCGAAGGGTCGGGCAGTGAGATGTGGTTTGCCTTCGGTGACAAGGAGGCCATCGACGGCGTGGCCGATGGCGTGTGGAACAAGCTCTTCGGCACTACCGGCGACAGCAAGGACCTCAGTGGCTCTTTCGACCGCCGCTACAACCTGGATGGCGACCACTCGTTCTGCGTTGACGGCACCGCTAAGTTCTATCGCTTCACCGTCAACATGGCCGAGATGACCTACACCATCACCCCGCTCAATTTCGCAGCCTATATCTACGAGGCAGGCGTCAACAACAGCTGGGGCGACAAGCAGCAGCCCCTCTATTGCGGCGACGGCAACGGCACCTACACGGGCTTCTTCTATGCCAAGGAAGACAGTTGGACCGACGGCAAGGGCGCCTTCAAGTTCCGTGGTGCTGCGGACAACTGGGACAATGGCAACTATGGCACGGGCACCCTCAACGAAGACGGTCTGACGGGCACCCTGATAGACGACGGTAACTCTGGCAACGTCATGCCCGCCCCTGGCTTCTACCGTGCCGATGTCAACCTGGCCGATATGACCTATAGGCTCACGCCCATTCATAGCGTCTACGTGGTAGGCAGCGCCGTGGGCAACGACTGGGACAAAGGTATTGCGATGACCTACAATTTCGAGAAACTCTGTTGGGAGTGTGATGCCACCTTTACCGAGGCAGGAGTTATTAAGTTCAAGGGAAATGGCACCTGGGATACCGAGGATGGCAACTGGGGAGGCACCGCCGACAACATCATCAATGGTTCCAACGACAATATCCCTGTCAGCGTCTCAGGTGATGTGCATATTGAGTTCTATCCCCTCTGCGAGACCAAAGCTTACTGCACGATTACCAAGAAGTAATCACCTCCTTGCAGGTTGAAATAATAAAAGGACGGGCATGATTCATGACATGCTCGTCCTTTTTTGTGTGGTACCCGACATGGGCATTGTCTGACGGGTACAAGCCCTGAGTTCGGCCCTCATTCATTTTCCTCCTTCTCGATTGTCCGTAGTCGCCCTTGCAGCGGTGCCCTCTATGCGCGTAGACAGCCTATCCTGTATTAGCAATTTGGGCGCTACGCGCATAGAGACTCAATATTGTCGAAACAATCACGACACTTTGCGCGTAGAGGCACCCCTGTCTCGTCACATGGGGCTGTCTGAGCGCGTAGCGTGCCTTGTGTCACGTCAAAGTATTATTTCCAGTAATTTTCCAGGTTTGAGGCCTCCTCTTCGGTAATCACGGTCACGGCTCCATGCTTCTGCTCCGAGAATCCGTCGCGCCTGGTGGGGCCGTCGCCAAAATGGCCAATGTGCTTGAAAGTATTGAAGTCAGTGGTTTCCATGAATCCGAAGTTGTGGGGCTTGATGCTGAAGATGTCGTACATCAGTATCCACTTGTCCTGCCCGATGAGCTTGTACATCGTAGGTGCCTCGCACGACCTGGGCTCAGCGTCTATCTGAGGCGCCTGGTACTGGTAGCCGCGGTTGATATGGTCAGAGATGGCCATCTTGATGCCGGCCGGCCCCTCCTGTGAGCAGTAGGTCATACAGTAGCGTCCGTCTGGCATGGGTATGATGTCGGCATCGAGTATCTGCACCTTTTCGTCTGGATACTCAAACAGCAATTCCGGTTCGGTGATGAGTTTGGTAAAATCATTGTTGGCATAGGCATAGTAGAGCTTGGTCTTGCCCTTACCCGTTGGGCGTATGGTGAAGTAGACCATCAGTTTCCCTTCCTCTGGGTCCCAAATGGTCTCAGGAGCCCAGGCGCAGCCCAGTTTTCCGAATCGCTCAGGGAATGCCTCGTCGATACGGACGACGGTGTGTGTCCAGTTGATGAGGTCTTTCGACTTCATCAGCACCAGTCCTCGGTTGTTGCCCCATCCATATTCCTTTCCGTCACGCTCCCACTCCGTGTCGCGGAAGCCCTCACGCTGGCCGAAGATATGCAGGTCGGTCATGGCGATGTAGAACGTGCCGTCGGGTCCTCGATAGATATGTGGGTCCCGGATGCCGTGCTGCTGGGCGATGGTGTCTCCGCTTACCACCGGGCGGTCTCCGTTGAGCGCTTTCCATGAGTAGCCGTCCCTGCTCAGAGCCATGTGCAGGCTGTGGTCGGCGTCTTTGTGGTAGACCATCAGGTAGGCAGCCATCTTCGGCATTTCGGCTACGCCTCCGGCCGTGGCAGGTATGCGACGGATACTTCCGTCGGCAAGGTAGTGCATTGGTTCGGCTATCACCGACCGACTGTAGCTAGTGCCATCCGACAGCCCGCCATTGTGGCTGAAAAAGAGCCACTGTCCCTTGTAATTGACGATGGCCGGATGCGTGGTGTTAGAGTTGCCTGCAATCTCGCTGATGATGCCCATCGGGGTATAGGGGCCTCCGATCTGCTCGCTGACGGCATAGGCAATCTTTTCGGGCCACTCGCTGGCATAGGTCAGGTAGTATTTGCCGTTGTATTTGTGCATCCACGGTGCTTCAGTGAACCGAGGCACGTCAATCTGATGGATGTCGCCGTCAATCTCTGTCATATTGTCCTTCAGCTTGGCATAGTAGCATTGTCTGTTGCCCCAGATGATATAGGGCGTGCCATCGTCGTCGATGAGGATGGCAGGGTCGATACACGCCCAGCTGTGGTTTGAGGCGAAGCATTGCTCGTTGGTGAGCAGCGGCTTGCCCAGGGCATCCTTGTAAGGTCCGGTAATCTTGTCGCTGACAGCCACCCCTATCCCGCACCAGTTGGTAGAGACGTACCAGTAGTACCTGCCGTCCTTGCCTTTGGCCACGTGTCCGGCATAGGCTTGCTTGCTCTTGGCCCATTTGAAGTCGTCGATATGCAGTGGCGAGGGATACTCCGTCCAGTGCTTCATGTCGGTGGTAGAGTAGAGTAGCCAGTCTTTCATGACGTAGCCCGTCTGTCCACCCTGCATGTCGTGACCGGCAAAGAGCCAGAGCGTGTCGCCCTCTACGCAGACGGCGGGGTCAGCCGTATGCTTGTGTCGGATGATGGGATTGCCGTAGCTCTCAAACTCATGCTTGAGCACCCATCCCCATTTCTGCTGTATTCGCTCCAGCTCCTCCTTCGTCACGGAGATGACACTACCGTGACGGGGGAAGAAGTCCTTACGGAACGACTGTGGCTCCTTGGTGAAGTGTACGATGTCTCTCGATGTTTGGTATTCATAGCGTCCACTGCCATAGAGATCATACATCAGTATCCAGTCTCCCGATCCGTCGTGCAGGGGGAAGACGCTCGACCCCTCCACGTGTGTCCGTGTGCCGGCATAGGCATCGAGATACTCAAAGTCCTCCTTCCAGGGGCCTTTCAAGTTCTTCGATGTAGCCTGCTGTATGCCGTTCTTCACCTCTTTTCCGTTCTCGTCCTTCGTGTTGCCCTTGTAGAAGAGGTGATAGGTGCCATCCTTCTCGATGATGTCATTGTCTATCGAGCCATACTTAGCCGCGAAGAGCTGTCTTGGCTCACTCTCAAAGGCCGTGAAGTCCTTGTTGGCATAGGCGTAGAAGGTGATGAGGCTCTGTCGGTTGTCGCCTGTCCGCTGCAGGGTGAAGTATATCATGTATTTCTTTGCCTTGCGGTCGTAGATGGTCTGCGGTGCCCACACCCAGTAGGCGTCGCTAAATGCAGGCCAGTCCTTGGCCAGGTTGACCTTCCCGTGGGTCCAGTTGACCAGGTCCTTCGACTTCATCATCACGATACCCGGATTCTCATTCCATCCATTTTTGGCCACCATCATGTCGGTAGCCACGATATAGTAGCATCCGTCCTCACCCCGCAGGATGTGAGGGTCGCGTATGCCGCCGCTCTCGCTGATGGTGTCTGATGCCACGACGGGCCTGTTGCCGTTGAGCGCATACCAGTTGCGTGCGTCCTCGCTCACGGCGAATCGCAACTGCTCCTGCAGGTTGTTGTCACCACCGCCTTCAAAATAGGCGAACAGGTAGCCGTCGAATACCGTAGCCGTCTGTTGTTTCTTCTTTGCGCCAGCCGCAGTGAGCAGGCCGAGCATCAGGATGAGCGTTAATGTTCTTTTCATCGTCTTTACTATATTGTTTAGTTGCTTATTCTGTTTTAGCCTGCTTTACGAGCCCGATGCCGCTCAGATACGTGTGCATGGAGTGTGCCGGCAGCGTCATGTTGAGGTATTTCTTGCCAAGTCTGACGGTAGCCGTGCGCAGCGCATCGGTTTGGTTGCCGGCAATGACCACATAGCGGCTGTCAGGCCGTTGAAAGACGATGACGGGCATGCCCTGCGTCTGTTCACGTGTCACGTAGCCCAGCATCCGGCTACCAGGCGCCACCAGGTGAGAGAAGTGCTTCACGGCGTAGAACTCCGGGGTGAAGCGATGCGTGAGGCTATTTGACGAGCCAAACGTCTCCTGCGTCGCCGAGCGGTCCGTATTCACTTGCACCAGCGCGTTCTGCTTCCATCCCCATGCACTCTGCCCCTGGTCACAGAGGATGAAGTTCCAGATGAAGTACTCCTCACAGCCACGTCCGATGTAGTCGGCCAGCAGGTTGAACGTGTGTTCGCCAGCCCGCCAGTCCATCGAGCCGTTGCCACACTCACTCTCGGTGGAGACGAGGTGCAGCTGAGGATATTGCCGTCGCAAGGCATCCAGGTTCTCACGTCCCTCCCATTGCAGGCCCAGCCCTTCGACCTGCTCCTTCAGTCCGTCAACGATTTTCTGCACGTAGTCCAGTCTGTTTGTGTTGAAGGTGCCCAGGTAGAGCCTCACATCGGGATGCAGCTTCCTGAGCGTAGGAGCGAGATAGTCCTTGTTGAACCTGATCGTCCCTTCAGCCGTCCAGGCACAGCCGGGATAGGGGGTATAGGAGTAGGCCTCGTTCTGATACATCACCATGTCAATGGGGACGTTTTCCTCTGCATAGAGGTCGATAAACTTGCAGAACATATTGGCGTAGGCCTGCAGGTAGCGAGGGTCTTGTATCATATAGTTCTGCGTAGCCAGTTTCCGTGGAAATTTCCCACGATTCTCACCCAGCAGCTGCATCTCGTTGGGGTCGGGCGTGCCACCGTCGTCGTAGAGCAGGTAGTCTTTCTCCTTCGCCTGCTTATTCCAGCGACTGCTGGCCACGCAGTACTCGTTGTTGATTTTCATCCATGCTGGCGGACTCCACGGAGACACCCAGAAGGTCATTTTCGGCTGGTACTTCTGTGCCCTCTTTATCAAGCGTATGACGTTCGCTTTATCATGCTCTATATTGAAGTACCTCAGTTGAAAGTCGCCTGCCACCGTGTCGCACGAATACCACTCCCTGCTATAGTCGTTGGCATTCATCGTCAGTCGTCCTCTGGTGAACTTCAAGTCGCCGTCCGGTGCAAAGATACGTCGCATCACCTCCTCCTGATCCTCAGGCTTCAGCAGTTCCAAGGCGTCGAGGTCCAGTTCATTGAAACATGTGCCCCACGCCCTGAACACATGCCCCTGCGTCTGTCCTGTGATGGTTAATACTGGCTCTGAGGCAGCCTTGCCGCTCAGTGCAGTTTTTGTCTGTTGCCACTCTTTTCCCTCTGTAGTGGTGTAGTGTGTGCATGTCTGTGCCGCCGCCTCCATGCTGATGGCAAGACAAAATAGAATGATGATTCCCTTCATAACTCTAATAACGTACAAATCTTATTTTTTTATATCTTTATCTCCTAATATTTTTATTCTTTCCCAACAATCCTCCACCCCATCCCTGATGCCATCCGCACCACCCAGGTCGATGGTCAGCGTATAGGTCGTCTCCATGCCATTGCTGCTACCAATGGAGCTGATGGTCACTTTCCACTCGCCTTGCGTTGATGCTTGTCCGGTGAATGTGAGGTGGCTGAGCCGTGTGTCCTGATTCATGGTTTCGCCCTCGGGTAGCGTTTCCGACGTACTGCCGTCGGGAGCTGTAACGCCGACCACTTTATCCCCTATGCAGTTTACGTAGTGAATCACCCTGTTGTCGATGACAGTAAACTGTACCGCCGTAGCGTCGGGCAGGTAGTAGCCCAGATGCGATGGCTGGTTGTAGCCCACGTTCTGCCAGGCGATGATAGAGCATCAGACCTTTTCGGCCCTGCCATATCCAAATGAGGTGTTTGCCATCATAAACGGCACGGTCGGCAAGCAAAGGATAGCCCGTTTGTCTGCGAATGGTATCAACCGGAAGCCGTGAAAGGTCACCCATTGGGGAGGTAATGATAAACGTATGGGGTGTATAACTGGCAACGTAGATATTTCCATTTTTGTCCAGGCACATCTGATTGAGAATCTTCTTGCTTTGGGGAAACCAGCTTGATAATGGGAACTCCTGCAATTGTCCGTTGACATCAAGACGGTAGGAATAAAGGTCATAGTGGGTCGTTGTCCAAAACAGACCGTGGCGATGATCGCGTAGCATATACAAAGCGCGGTTACGGTCATCATCTCCCATCGTGGCAGGTTGAGCAGTCAACCGACAATCATTGTTCTCGATGGTCATACGCAGAATCCCCCCACCACTTGTCAACACCCAATAGCAATGGTGCTGGACATCTTCCATCATCTGTAAAGGCGTTGCATCAAGGGGCCAGTGAAGAGAGGAGAAATCATGCGCACCCTTTTGTTTCCGCAAGATGCCTCATTTCGTCATAAAGGTTGAATGTTATTCATGTTGCAAAGAAAAGAAATTTTTCCTAACCCTACAGCTTATTGCGGGAAGATTTTGGTGGATGGTGGATAGTGGAGTCCTATGGGATGCAAACGTTTGCATTTTGGGGGCTTTCTATTTGTATTGATTGGGTATGACTATTTCAAGGAAAAATAGTAATTTCGCGCCATAAA
>Ga0326512_10000774_pt1 | contig 26953 bp, 34 predicted proteins | sample 1_2617_0518_D_FD_203652 | JGI IMG/M metagenome (GOLD analysis project Ga0326512, IMG submission 203652) | Bovine rumen microbial communities from UC Davis, California, United States - 1_2617_0518 | ecosystem: Host-associated > Mammals > Digestive system > Stomach > Rumen | place: USA...
ATTCACGCGCGAGAATTACACTATTTTTTTGAAATTTAAGGAGGTTTTATATAAAAAAATGGGGAGACCGAGACTGCCGACAGAGCTAAAAGCATTAAAAGGTACGCTGAACACTACACGGGAAAAGAACAAGCCGAGTGCAGATACAGCCCTTGCAAAAAAGTCTACTGCAATCTTTCCGGAAGAAACAAAAATTGCCTGCCCGAAGACAATCAAGAGCAAGTATGTGAAAGCCTACTGGAAGAAGCTCACGGCAATGCTTGTTTCTATCCGCGTTCTCTCCCCTGCCGACATACCCCAGCTTGAGCAGCTTTGCCTTATCCTGGAAAAACTGAGGGAAGTCCAAACGCTTTATTCAGACCTTAACCCGCTGGAAGATTTCGAGGCGTTTTCCAATGCACAGAAGGTCTATATCGCACTCTCGAACAAGTTTGACCAGCTCGGGAGTAAATACTACATAAGCCCTGCAGCAAGGACAAAGCTCACCCTCGACGAGCTGAATGTCATAAAAACAGGGCAGGAAATACAGAAAAATGAAAGCGCAATCAGCGCAATACTTGGAGGTAGGAAATGAAAAAATTCGGAGTTATCAAAAGCAATCGCCTTTGGAGTTTAGAAGGATTCTTAAACTGTAAAAAGGATGTAAGTATCGGAGACAAGGTTCTTATTCCGGATTTTACGGTCCCAGAGTGTGAAATACCTGGCAAAGAGATAATGAAGTTTTCAGAAAAATATATTAAATCTGATGAGGCTATTGTTATTAATAAAACTGAAAAAGAGATTCATTTAATCTTTGATCACTGTCTTTTTCAATCAGCAATAGATTTTAATAAAAAGTTCGATTTTTCAAAAACTCAGCTTGCCGCTTATCTTCAGACAAAATTCTTAAAGTCTTTGAATGCACATGGTGTGCCAGCAATAACCTGCGATTTGCCTAGCATGGAAGAAGTTTTTAGTGAAAACCGTCTCGACTTTTTTAAAAGTGGTAAAAATAGAATCGGTTTTGATTTTGATGAAGAATTTTCAGTCTGGTATTGGCTAAAAGATGCAGCGTCTGCTTGGGCGTTCTGCTTTGTGGCCGCCATTGGCAGTGCCACCTCCGCCGACGCGAGCTGTTCGGGCACTTTCGTTCGTCCCCGCTTCGTTATTGCAGCGTAGGCGTGTCAAATAATCTGCCGGGCGCTAAGCCCGGCGATGAGGAAGGGTGTATATGTCAGATTACAAAAAACAAAGAAATAAAAGGATTGCCGAATTACAAAAGAAAAACAAAGAAATTTCAGAAGCAAATAAAAATAATTCTGCTCAAATTCTTGCATTGATTATAAAGAATGGACTTTTAGAAAAGCAGAATAAGGAATTGCAAGAACAGATTGAAAAGATGAAGATAAGTTTGCCGCTTTGTAAGCGTGAAGATAATACAGAGGGGCGTTTTACCCAATAGGAATGGAGAAAGAACAATGAAAAAGATTTATATATGTTATTCAGATTTCACAAACACACTTTATGCTTACAGTAAGAAAGATTATAGCGATAAGCAAGATTTATCAGAACTGTTTGCATACATTGTCAGAAAAGTCTGCAAGTTAAATAACACCAAAGAAATTAAAATTGGAGATTTAGTTTTGGAGATAAAAGAATGACAATTGAAGTGTTGAAGAAGTTTCTTGAAGAAGCAGTAAATAATGGGCTTGGCGATTATCCGATTTATGTAAGATGTCATGGTGATAAAGATGAAAATCGAAAAGAAATTGATTTTGCACAGATAGTTTCTTTTTCAAGCAATGATGGAAAATATGGCGAGATAATTTTTAGGAGATAAAAGAAAATGAAAACAATGGTAATAGCAATTTAGTTTTTGTAAAAAGTATTGACAAGAAACAGAATCAGCATTATATTATAACTATCAGCGGACGCGCTGATAAGGAGACCAAAGTGAAGGAAGTACTACTTTACTTGGCCGATAAGCTGGTTGATTTCCTGCTAACCCTGGTTGTTGCAGTAGTCACGTACTACATAACCAAATGGTTAGACAAGAAATCTAAGTAAGTCGGTGGGGAGTTCGCAGAAATGCGGACTTCCCTTTCCTTTTAATATTAAATCATCGAGGTGCTTATGTCAATTTTTTTCCCAATAATGGCAGGCGTCGTAATCGGTATTGTAATTTATTACACAAGAAAATCTAGGAAAAACAATCATGGAACAAACAGAAAAGCCTAAATATTCTGGCTACGGCTACCACGGTGGCGGGCGAAAAGCCACCGGCTTGAAACGTGTTTCCTTTTCTGTAAGCTGTCAGCCAGAAGAATTGGAACGGCTCAAAGAACTTGTCGCAAAAAGCGGAAAGACAACAAGCCGATACCTTCTGGACCTTGCGTTTTCATCAGACAATTTAACGAAATAATTCCCTTTGAGTTGTCAAATATTGTTTGACAACTCATTTTTTTTAATGACTGTATAGGCATGAAAAACTATGCAGAAATTCTTGAAAAATACTGTGATGACATTCTTTCCGGAAAAATAACGGCCGGAATCTATACAAAAAAGTCAATCCAGCGCTTTAGAAACGACCTGAAAAAATCCCAGCGGGCGGACTTCCCCTACGAATACATTCAGGAAGAGGCCGACAAGGTTCTTTCTTTTGCTGAATCACTCAAGCCTGGAGACCTCAACGGGAAGACAATCGAGCTTTTGCCATGGCAAATCTTCTGTTATTCAAACCTTGAAGGCTGGAGACATAAAGGCGACACGGACAGAAAACGCTTCCGCATGGCTTATATCGAGGTAAACCGAAAAAACGGCAAGACAACTGGACTTCTTTTGCCGCTCGTTCTCTACAATTTCCTCAAGTACAAGGCCGCAGAAAGCTACATAGTTTCTTCTTCGGACACGCTTTCCGAAAAAACCTTCAAGGAAGTTCAAGACATCATCATCGCAGAGCCGGAACTTGATAAAATCCTCGACTGTAAATCCCTTGCAATTACATTCAAGGACATTTCAGAAAAATCCCGGCTCAGCTTTTACTGCGACGGCGGAAAGTCCGTTGACGGCTTGAAGCCTCGCTTTGCAGTCATTGACGAATACCACGATTTTCAGAGCGATAAACTTTTTATGTCGATGCAATACGGTATGCGAAGCAAGAAAGACGCTCAGCTTGTCGTAGTTACGACTGCCGATGTTGAGATTTCAAACGCCTGCTACGAGCAGAACGCAAAGGCAAAGCGAATCCTGAATGGAGTGCAGACACAGGAAGAATTCTTCTCCGTAATTTACGCACTCGATGAAGGCGATGATTACCACGATCCGGCCGTATGGCAGAAGGCAAATCCAAGCCTTTATGACATCATTGATCCTTCTGTAATTCAGTCGGACATTGACGACGCGGAGCTTACGCCGCACAAAATCCCGGAGCTGAAAGCAAAGACTTTTGGAATCTGGGGCGGTGGCGGTGAAAAATCATGGCTTGCAATCGAAACATGGCAGAAGAATAAATCTTTAACGGCAAATATCGACGACTTTGATGGCTTGGAATGTTTCGGCGGTTTGGACCTTGCACAAGTTGACGACCTCTGCGCATTCACAAAACTCTTCAAAAAAGACGGAAAGGACTTCTATTTTCACCGCTTCTACATTCCAGAGGGCACGGCGCACGAACGCTACAGAAAGGAAAACATCAATTTCTTTCAATGGATTGAAAAAGGAATTATAACCGCAATTCCGGGGCAGACAATCGATTACTCTTTCATCATTCGTGACATTCTTGATGATGCCTTGCGTTTCAAAATCCGTGGAATCGGCTACGACAAATGGCAGGCAAAGGATGTTATACAGGGAATCGAAAATGAACGGCCGGACATTGCCCTTGTCGAAATCGAGCAGAGTTTAAGAAAGCTCTCTCCCCTCACCCAGTCCTACGAAAAAAGCGTGAAGGATGGGCATATTGTTGACAATTCACCCGTCATGCTCTGGATGATAAACAATGTTGAAATAAAGCCGGATGTAAACGGAAACTATAAGCCTATGAAAAAGAGCAAGGCCAGCACCCAGCGCATAGACGGCGTAATCAGCTCGATAATGGCTCATGGAGTATCACAAAACGAGGCATTTTTACCGCAAGATTTTTCCATTGAAGACATGATTTCCTAAAAATGACTGTATTCTCAGGAGTAATTTATGGGCGTAAGATTCATAGAAAAAGCAACTAAAACCCCCTCTCCATCGGCTTTTCTGATGGGTACAGATGAAAACGGCATTGATGGAAAATTCGAGCAGTCGGCCTTAAAAGATTTTTTTGAAGCCGACAATAAAGATTCAATCGGAACTTTGTCCGATTTACAGACAACGGCAAAAACAAATCTTGTTTCTGCAATAAATGAGGTAAACTCTGCTGTCAATGATGAGGAAACGGAAAGAAAAAATGAAATCGGAACTTTGTCCGATTTACAGACAGCAGCAAAAACAAATCTTGTTTCTGCAATAAATGAGGTAAACTCTGCTGTCAATGATGAGGAAACGGAAAGAAAAAATGAAATCGGAACTTTGTCCGATTTACAGACAACGGCAAAAACAAATCTTGTTTCTGCAATAAATGAAGTAAGCACAGCTGTCAATGAAGAGGAAACGGAAAGAAAAAATGAAATCGGAACTTTGTCCGATTTACAAACAACGGCAAAAACAAATCTTGTTTCTGCAATAAATGAAGTAAACACAGCTGTCAATGATGAGAAATCAGCAAGGGAAGCTGCGATTGAAGCTCTTGATGCGTCTCTAGTCGGAGGGGCAGGAAAATACATAGAATCAATTTCAGAAACAAATGGAGTTCTCTCTGCAACTGAAAAGAGTTTTGGCGCTATTGCTAAATCAAATACAGCCCCTGTTACAGGCGATTCCGTCTGGAAATACAATCAGCTTTTCTTCTCTCACAATATCCCCCGCTATGTAAACGGAGCTTTAGGGAAAAACATTACCGCATATTATAATGACGGCACACTATGGAAAAGGCTCAACGGAACTGATGGGTATTCTTACTTAGAAGATATCTATGTCGGTGATTATTTTCAAATGAGCAGAGCAATTACATGTCCCAATTCTTATGAAGGGACAATCGGCTCTGCTTGGGTAACTATTGCTGGCATTAATACATTACAAGGCAATGGTGATACTGTTGATATGATGTACAATCATCTTGTAATGATTCCAGGAAAAGGAGAAGGCGGCAGTTTCCATTTTGGAAGACAAGCAATGAACACAACCGATACTACCACAGATGGATATAAGGCAAGCCGAATGAGGACCTCTGTATTAGGTCCAGTTGTGAGTGCAGGAAGTACAGCAAGTGGAGCGACAATCAATCAACAACTTTATGCAGAATTCGGGAGTCACCTTAAAACAACCCGTGAATTGATTACAAACGCCTTAAACGCAAATGGTGTAAATCGCTTCGGTTCGGCTTCTGGCTGTTCATCCAACTGGGAATGGAGCAGCGAACAGGCCATTTTGATGAGTGAAGTCGAAGTGTATGGATCAACAGTATGGAGTTCTTCTGGATATGACACAGGAAGTGCAAAAGTTCAGTTGCCATTATTTAGATACAGCACAAAAGCACTTAATAACCGCAGTTCATGGTATTGGCTAAAAGATATAGCGTCTGCTTGGGCGTTCTGCTTTGTGAGCGGCGGTGGCCTTGCCGACTACACCAACGCGGGCGGTTCGAGCTATTTCGTTCGTCCCCGCTTCGTCCTCGCAGCGTAGGCGGAGCCGGAGCGTATCAGGAAATCCGCGGGGCGTTTAGCCCCGTGGCACATAAAAAAAATTCAAATAGGAGAAATTATGCAGACAGGTAAAGTTTTAAGCACAGCGGATGTAAAAAAGATTTTAGCAGAGTATTTTCATGTGAGCGAGGATAAGGTCCTTCCTCTAAAATACAGCTTTGTAATTCTTGAAGGAAAGGAAGAAAAATGAGTATTCCTAGCGGTTTAAAAGATCTTAGCAAAATGGAGTTCTATAAAAATGCAGTAAGAGTCCGAAAACTTATAGACCTATGGTTAATCCGTGAATTCGGAATAAAAAAGAATCCACGCAGTATAAAACAAGTCGCAAGAGGAATAAATGAAAAAGATCAGAGGATTGTAAATGAAATATATGAGAAATATGGAGTCAATCCAAACAAATCTTATAATTCTGAATATCCGGAATGGTATCTCGATGACGAGAAAAAGCTTTTAAAAGGATATACAAACCGACTTGTTTATTATCTTGTACAGGCAAATAAATTACATCCACAGCATGAATTCGAGTGGGAACAGAGGAGAAAAGCACAGAATGAAGCAATAGGCATAGTTCAAAATATTTATGTCGAAATAGAGCATATAAAGTCAATGTTTTCTGTGAGCCTTAAATTTACAGAAGACCTTATAGATGCTCTTGATCGAGAAGAAGATTTGATAAAAGGCTGGAGACAGTCAGACAACAAGAGGAGAAAAGATAAGGGTTCGGCTTGATAGCGTCTGCTTGGGCGTTCTGCAATGTGAACAACAATGGCAATGCCAACTACACCAACGCGAGCAATTCGAACAATTTCGTTCGTCCCCGATTTGAAATCGTGTGTATAAGGAAAATATTTCCACACACAATAGCGAAGGAAGCCGAATCCTTGCCGTAAAAGGTAAATATGAAAGATGATGTGATTTGATTCGTCAAGTATCACTATAAACATTTTTCCATTTTGTATTATGACAGATTTTGAAAAACTTTGTGATTTAGATAACCTCTATGATTCTTTCCAGAAGTGCAAAAAGGGTACGGACTGGAAAGCAAGTGTGCAGTATTATGAATCTAATCTTATAAAAAACATCTACACTTTAAGAAAATCTTTAATCGATGGAACTTACAGACAAAAACCGTTTTTTGAATTTACATTGAGCGAAAGAGGAAAAACTCGCCACATAAAAGCAATGAATATAAACGATAGATTGCTTCAAAGGAATCTCTGCGACAATGTTTTAAATCCAGCACTGTCAAAATATTTAATTTATGACAACGGAGCTAGTATTAAAGGTAAAGGAATAGAGTTTTCGCGAAAAAGATTAAAAGTTCATCTCGAAAAATATTACAGGTCTCATGGGAATAAAGGTTATGTGCTTTTAATTGATTTCTCAAAATATTTTGACAATATCCCTCATGAGCTTTTATGCAGAAAACTTGCAGGAAAAATAAAAGACGAAAGAATTAATTCACTTACCTCTTACTTAATTTCAACCTTTGGTGAAAAGGGAGTCGGAATCGGAAGCCAAATTTCACAGACAGCAGGCATTTTCTACCCTACCGAACTTGATAATTTCTGCAAGATTGTAAAACGGTGCAAATACTACGGACGATACATGGATGACACTTATATCATTCATGGAGATAAAGCATTCCTGAGAGGCCTTTTGAAAGAATATCAGGTAATAGCTGAACAATTAGGCATTATTATCAATAAAAAGAAAACTCAAATTGTGAAACTGGAAAAAGGATTTAGTTTTTTAAAAATGCGCTATTTAATCACAGATACCGGAAAAATTATTGTAATACCTTGCAGGAAAACAATAACACGAGAAAGACAGAAACTAAAAAAATTATCAAATCTTATGAAGCAAAAGAAAATGACTGTAAATCAGATAAAAGAACAATATAAAAGCTGGAGAGGGAATATCACAAGGTTTAACAGTTATAAGAGTGTCAGGAATCTTGACACTTTGTATAAATCAATTATAGGAGAAGGAAAAAATGAAAAAACAAATGCAAAAAGACAACATTGAAAGTGAAATCAGAACACTTATTTCAAGCCTTGATGGCCCATTGTCACCTATCGGAGATTGGAAAATCATCAAAATATACGAGGCCCGATTAAAAGGGGAACAAGACCCTTATGATTATGATGAGCTCTCAGCAGAACGCCAGAAAGTAAGGGATAAAATCAATAAGCTGCAAGAACAGCTTGAAAAACTTTAAAAGGACGAAAGCATGTTTATAATAGGTTTTCTTTGCGGCATAATATTTATCCCCGCAGTAGTTTTTATCATCTGCTTAGTGGAAGCTATTGTTGAAAACTAGAAGAAAAATGACTGTAATTATATGAAATACATTCTAAAACGAATAGCCTTAAAGCTAACAAGCGTAAAGAATCAGCTAACCTATTGGAGCTGTTTCCTAATTACATACATTGTTGTAAAAAATAAGGTTGGTTTCTACGGAATCGCACTTGCTCTCTGTGGAATAGCATTGAGTTATTTTGCGGTTTCGGAGATACAAAAACATATTGAAAGCAAGAAAGGTGATAAAATTGAATGAAAAATTTAAATTGTTTTTTACGAAAGCAGGTCTTTATATGTCTGCTGTTTTTATTTTCTTACTCGGAATGTTTTTCGGAAAACACTTTCAAAATAAAAGAATCGGAACTGAATCAGATTTTGGAAGAAACGAAAAATTTGACGAAAATTGTGAACGAGCAGAACAATCAGCTCTTACAATATCAGAAATTATCAGCCGAGTTAAGGAACGAGGTGGAAAATCAGAAGAGGAAAACACAGATGTATAAAAACCTTGCAGTTGCTGGATGTATTTCAACGGGTGCGCTGGGAGGTATAATTTATTTTTATACCATGAAATGACAAAGAACTGTGACATAGAAGTGTAGCATAAAACAATATTTCTATATAATTCTAAATAATGTTAGACATAACAAAAATAATATAGAAAATCTGTATCTAGTTGCAATTTATAGCAATATAACGATATAATAATAATAGATATCGTTGTATATCATTATATAAGCGACGGCCAAGAGGTTCGCAATCAAAGGGTGGCCGGTTCGAGTCCGGTCGTCTCCAACTCTTTAAGCCCTTGCTCCATAAGGTTTTATGACAAGGCAATTCTTCCTCTTCAAGCGGGTCGCTTGCCATTTTTTTTAAAGTGTGACATAAAAGTGTAGCATAACTTCTCCATTACACTTTTTCCTGCACACAAATAGGATTCTCTCTCCTTATGGCAGTTCGTAAACTCCCGTTCTCCCTGTCAAAACGGTCATCTAGCCGTTTTTATTATGTTCGTTTCAAAGATAATGAAGGAAATTATCTTTCCGCCATTTCCACGAAAGAAAGCGACTATAACCGGGCTGTTAAGGTCGCATGGCAGTGGTATGCCTCTGGCGAAATTTCATCAAAAAAACACTCAAAAAAACTTAACGAAAAATCCTTCTTACAAATTCTTCGCAAGTCATTTATAACTGAAGAAGAAGCTCCGGAAATTTTAGAGCTCCTTAAAAAAAGAGGAATCCTCAAAAGTTATGTGCAGGCAGGTGCAAAAAATGACATCTTGTTGAAAAAATTTCTGCTTAATTTCTGGGATTGGGAAAAGTCAGAATATATCCGTGAAAAACTCCGTAGTGAAAAAAGTATAGGAAAAACACACTGCCTCACATGTTTCCATTATGTGCGTGATTACTGGATTCCATTTTTCGGGGCCAAATTACTAGGAGAAATCAGTCGACAGGATTTGAAAAAGTTCCTGGACCATATACAGGAACTAAAGCGCAGCAATTCTGCTAAGAATCAGATTTGGCTTGCTGGAGCACAGGCTTTGCGTTGGGCTTATCACAATGAGTTTATTGAGCGGGACATAACAGCGGGTTTAGGTGGATTTTCAGGAAAGAAAAAGCGTCGTGAAATTCTTACCCCAGAACTTGTGAAGGCTCTTTTTTCCGTTGATTGGAATGATCAAAGATATAAACTCGCAAACCTTCTCGCAATGTGCACCGGATTGCGTGCAGGCGAAATCAGGGCATTGCGCAAATGCGACCTAGGGGAGTCATGCCTTTATATCCGGCATTCATGGAACGACATCGAGGGGTTGAAATGCACTAAGAACGGAGAGGATAGAATCGTGCGGCTGCCGTTTCCTGGACTTTCCAAAAAGCTCTTGGAGCTTGCCGAATCAAATCCTTATTCAGCCGATATGGACGCATTCGTTTTCTTCTCGACAATTCCAAATAAACCTATCGAATCAAGATGCTTTCTTTCTTCACTCCATTCTGCATTAGAGAAAATCGGGCTAACAAAGGAAAATGCAAAAAAATATTGTTTCCATGCCTGGAGACACTTTTTTGCATCCTATATGCGTGACAAAGTGAGCGAGAAACTTTTGCAGAGCCAGACGGGACACAAGACACTTGCGATGCTGGAGCACTATTCAGAACATAAAATCAGCGGAGACGACGAAAAAATTCAAAAAGCACAAATGGAACTTTTCGGGGAAGTAGTGGGAAACACAACTATTGAATTTACACCTCAAAAACTCTACCAAAATGTAAAAATCAAGGAAATGGATAAGACAGGCTTATATGAGCACTCCCGGCAATTCAGGTGAAAAAATGACTGTATTCATAAAACAGGAGGTTCTATGAACAACAGGCTTTTATGGCAACGAAGAATCAGAAATTATGCGGGATTGCTCGGAGCTTTGCTTCCGTGGCTCTCACTTTTTTCTGCATGGCTCTACGGTGCAGTGTCGGGCGGCCTTACTTCGAGCTTTTGGAGCGATTTTTCAATATCAGCAACTTATTATTGCTCGCCAGCTTTGCCGGGGATATTGACGGCGGCAAGCATCGTTTTAATGTGCTATGACGGGTACAGTAAAATTGACAATATTGTGACGACCGTTTCGGGACTTTTCGGTCTTATGATTGTCCTTTTTCCGTGCAAGTGCTCTCTGTCCACTGCGTATGTCGGCTTCTTTCAGCTGCCTGAAAATGTATCGAGTGCAATTCATTGTACGGCCGCAGTCATATTCTTTTGTCTTCTTGCGTTTAATTCTCTGTTTCTTTTCACGATGTCACAAGGGCAGAAAACAGAGAAGAAGAAACTTCGGAATAAAATATACATAATCTGCGGAATCGGAATGCTTTGCGCAATGATTTTAATGCCGTTGAGAATTAAATTTCCGGCAAAAACCTGGTGGGTTGAAATGATAGCGCTTTCTTTCTTTGGTATTTCATGGCTCACCAAAGGCGGAGCATTTAAATTCCTGAATGACAATGAATAAAAAAACCGCCCAGGAGATGAAGAGAGGGCGGCGTTTCTGAAAAAGAGAAATTCCGAAAATGAAGATAATTAAGGAATAATATCTGAAATATAACCTATTTTTTGAAAATTCTCAAGATGACTGTATAAGCATGGAGTACATATTCTTTCTAAAAGGTGAGGTGCCGGCGAAAAAAAACAGCCGGCAAATGCTCCCGAATAAAAAAAACATACCTTCAAAAAACTATCAGAAATGGCATGAAAACGCACTTTTTCCGCTTATTTTTCAGCGAAATTCTCAAAAAATTACAAAATCTTTGAATTGTCCGTTGCGGGTTGAAATAACTCTTACTCATGGAGATTTAAGGCGCAGGGACGGTGATAACGGTGAATCTTCAATACTGGATACCTTGAAGGATGCCAAAATAATCGAGGATGATTGCTGGCAGATATGCAGGAAAGTATCTGTCGAGAATCTTTTCGAGAAGGGAAAACCGTCTGTAACAATCAGAATCAGTGAATACTAAAAATGACTGTAAAAGTATGTGGGAAGCAATCGAAAAAATCTTGACTGACAAAAACTCGTGGCTCGTGCTTTGCTTTGTTTTTGTAGTCATTGTCATTTTCATTCATGAAGTAAGAAAAGGTTTTTTTTCTTTCAGCTCGAATTACCTGAGAATCGGCAACGGAGAAAAAGAAAGGAACATCATAAGGCAGCAAGTGGAGTGGGCGCATATTTATATCATGTCGCTGGAATCGAAAATCACGCCTGCAACAAATCAATACAATGGGTATTTCACGAAATTCATTCTTGAGAGAGTTTACGATGAAGTTGTGGATTGGGTGACGTTTAATCATTTAAATCTGAATTCCGCATATATCGAAATAAAGCAGGAAAAAATATGTGCCTTGGTATATAGCCTGCATGTAAAGCCTGAATTCCAGACGAAAGAATTTAAACAGCGGATGAACAACTGGACCAGGGAAATAATTGAGGGATTAGTCAGAATCCGACAAATCTATAAATAGCGAGGTAAAAAAATGAAAAATCCGCAGACAAGGGCAGAAATCATCGGGAAATATGGCTGTCTTGCTATGTGTTACCTGTATTGCGTTGGCATCTGCCCCGAAACCGAGGGCGAAATGATTAAACATATCTCAGCAGCAATGGACAAAGGCCTGCTCGATGAAGAATGCACGGTTTTAAGTGCCTCAAAACTTTTAGCACATTTCACGGGCAAAAGTTTTTATGTTGAAAAAAAAGCAGTTTCGGACATCAAGAAAATAAAGGATGCAACTCCGGTCCGATTCACTTACAACGGGAAAGGGCATTGGGTTGTAGTGGAGAACGGAAAGATCGTTTTTAATTCGATTGCAAATTCAGCCTGTGTTCAAAACGGAAAGCCGGACACAGCCCGCGTAATCACGCTTTTGTAGCCTGTAAAAAATGACTGTATCTGTATGAAATTTTTTGGATTGGAACTGAGAAAAGCCCCTAAGGTAACGGTAAAGAACGACACGAGTACCGTTCCAAACAGCAAGTATGATTACGGAAATATTTTCGTATTCTCACCATATATGAGCGTTGGTGAAATGCTGGCAAACACAACGCTTGCGAGCTGCGTTTACATCATCGCTGATGCCGTGGCTTCCCTTTCCTTTGTCGTGTACAGGAACAAGGACGACAGCCGAGAGCGTGCCACGGACATGCCGCTTTACAGGCTTTTTGCCCGCAGACCGAACGAAAACGACACGCCTTTTATTTTCAAGAAAAAGATTCTCCTGCACCTGCTCCTGAAAGGCAACGCTTTTATTTTCGTGGAGCGTGACAGGAATTTCCAGCCGACCGCCCTCTATACGCTTGACCCTTCATCAGTGGAAATCAAGAAAACGAGCGAGGGAGAAGTTTATTACCTTTACCATGCGGACGGGAAAACCTACAAATACAACCGCGACACAATCCTTCACATTCCCGCAATCCGTTATGACAGGCTCCGGGGATTCTCTCCGATTGAGTACGCCACACACTCCGCAAAAACCGGGCTTGAGCTTGACGAATACACCTACAATTATTTCGACGGTGGAATCCATTCTAAAATCATGCTTACAGTTCCAAAGGAAGTGACCACATGGACAAAAGCAGATTCCGATCAGCTTATTGCACGCTTCCTTGAAACATACGGCGGAAAGGAAAACGCAAACAAACCTCTGATCCTTAATAAAGGACTTACGGGGCAGCCGCTTAATCTTTCCGGAAACGGAGAGAGTCAGCTTGTAGAGCTCCGCGCCTTTTCAGAAAAAGAAATTGCAAAAATCTACAGGGTTCCTCTTTTCATGCTTGGCAAGGACTCGGCGAAATTTACGAACATGGAGCAGATGAACACATTCTTCCTTCAGCAGACTTTGACTCCGTGGCTCGTACTCCTCAATCAGTATTTTTCAACGCTCATTCCTTCCTGGATGCAGGACGACTACTACGCGGAATTTGATCCGAACACGATCCTGAGGGCGGACGCTAACACAAGGTTCAACAACTACATCAAGGGATTCAACAACGGAATCTACACGCTCAATGAAATCCGAAAGATGGAGAATCTTCCTAAGATTGATGAGGATTTCGGAGACAAGCACTTCCTTCAGCTCAATATGTCCCCGATCAATGACATCGAGAGCATGGAAGACAAGGAAAACGGGAAAAATCCTGATTCAGACAATCAGAATAAGAACAATAATAATAAAGGAAAAAATGATAATTCAGAATCAGAAAATGAAGATTCTGAATAAAAAATGACTGTATAGGCAGGAGAAAAAAACATGGACGAAGAGCTTGAGAAACTTGCAAGGAAAATAAACGCCGGACGACAGTACCGCGCTATGTCACTGAAGCCAGTTGAGAAAACAGAGACGGAGGGCAAGGACGAGGAATCTTACATCGTTGAGGGGTATGCCACGACCTACAACGAGCGTTATGTGCTCTTTGACTTTGACGAATACCGTTTTGAGGAACAGGTTGACCCGCACGCCTTCGATAAATGCGACATGAGCGACGTAATCATGCAGTTCGATCACACTGGCCGTGTATTCGCAAGGACCTCAAACAATACCCTCGGAATGATTTCTGACAATCATGGTCTTAAAATCCGTGCGGATTTGTCCTCTACGGCTTTGAGCCGTTCGATGCACGAGGACATCAAGGCGGGGCTTGTCACAAAGATGTCTTTCGGATTCGCCGTGCGCGGTGACAGAATCGAGAAGACACAGGACGAGAACGGAAAAAGAGTTTACATCCGTACAATTACGGACATAAGCAAATTATACGACGTTTCAGCCGTATCGTTACCTGCAAACGACGGCACGGAAATTTCAGCCAGAAGCTGGTGCGAGGGAGTCATCGCAGAGCTTGAAGCGGAGCGACTTAAGGCTGATGAATCTGAGAAACGTAAGAAAATGGAATCGGATGAACGCGAGCGAAAACTTGCGTTGCTCGAATTTGAATTGAACTAAAAAGAGGTTTTACCCTATGAACAAAAAGGAACGGCGCGCAAAACTTATAGCTGAACTCCGTGCGATGCACGAGCTCGCACAGAAAGAAAACCGCGCTTTTACAGACGATGAGAGCAAGGCTTTTGCTGAAAAAGAAGCAGAGGTTCGAAAACTCTCAGCAGAAATCGCAGCCGAAGAGCGCGAGGCTATGCTCAAAGGCTTTACCACTGAGCTTCCAAAGGAAGAGGGCGAGAGCCGTGGCGAAGTCTCAGACAAGATGAAAGAATTCCGCAATTACCTTCTCAACGGCGAAAAACGCGACATATCAGTCGGTTCCGGCGGTGGCGCACTCTCTCCGCAGGAGTTTGTCGCTGAAATCATCAAGGGAGTGGAGAACGATTCTCCATTGTACGGCCTTGTCCGCAAATTCCCCCTCAGCGAGGCAAAATCTCTCGGCGCTCCTTACGAAGCCGCTGATGCAAGCGATGCCTCTTGGACGGCAGAAGTTCCTGTGTCTGACATCACTGCTGATGCAACACTCGCTTACTCTCTCCGTGAGCTTTCTCCGAACACTCTGGTTAAGCTCATCAAGATTTCTGACAAGCTCGTCAAAGTTTCTGCTCTCCCAATCGAACAGATTGTCAAAGAGAAAATCACAGAAAAACTTGTCGCGGCTTTCGAAAACGGAATCACCGTCGGTACAGGCTCTGGCCAGCCGCTCGGCGTTTTCACCGCATCTGCAAACGGCGTTCCAACATCACGCGATGTAACAACAGCCGGGGCAACACTTGCTTCAGACGACCTCATCAAGACAAAGATGAGCCTGAAACCTGCTTACCGCCGAAAGGCCCGCTGGGTAATGTCTACAGACATCCTCACAGACTGTCTGCTCTTGAAAGACAAGAACGACCAGTATTTGTGGCGGCCGGGCTTGCGTGACGGAGACCCGGACACATTGCTCAGCCTTCCGGTTATCGAATCGGCTTACGCTCCATCAACAAAAACATCAGGCAGCTACATCGCCGTTCTCGGTGATTTCAGCTACTACTGGTGGGCTTATGTTGACGGAATCGAAATCAAGAATCTTGTCGAGCTCTTTGCCCTCAAGAATCAGCTTGGTTTCAAGGGCACTGCATACGCAGACGGCGCTCCGGTTCTCGCTGAGGCATTCTCACGCGTAAAAGTAGGAACATCAGAGTAGTTTGAATAAACATTCACGGGAAGGTGATTTTAACATCACTTTTCCGTGAGTTTTTAAGGAGTTGAAAATGGCAAAAACAAAGAAAGCTGAAATAAAAGAAGCCCTTGAAACAGGCGTTATTCATGATGCACCGGCACAGGCGGAAGAAACAACTGAGCAGACAACTACTGCACAGATGGAAGAAACAAAAACAAAAAAAATTAAGATTCTGAAGGTTGTATGCCGTCCTGAAGGAACTTTCCTTCCAGACAGAATCTATGAGATTGATTCCAAACTTGCTGACAAGCTGATCGCAAGTGGAAACGCAAAAGAGGAACAGTAAGAATGTCATATATCACGCCCGAAAACCTCAAGAAGTTCTCAGACAAATTCCCCTCGGATGAAACACTGCTGCAAAACTACTGTGATACAGCAGAGCAGATTATCGAGGAGTATTTGGGCTATTGCCCGGAACGGAAAAGCTATGAGACCGTAGAGCGTGGTATAGGCTCGATGTATTTCGCACTTGAGGCAAAGCCGATTGCTGAACTTACCGCAGTTTCGGCGGACTCATCTGAAATTGAACTGGCAAACATAAAAGTCATCAAGAATACGAATTACATTGCCTTTGACGACGGCTCGAAATTCCTTTGCGGCGTGAAATATTCCGTCTCATATAAGGCTGGATACGAAACGGTCCCGGCACAGATTGTGACGACCGGATTGCAGATCGCCTCACTTCTTTGGGAAAGTTCGGGTGGAAACCTTGCAGTTACATCAACGAGTTTCGCCGATTCAGGAAGCCGCACATTCCAGAGCTTCAAGCCAGATCGCTTTCTTGACCAAATATCACTTTACAGGATGGCAAAGGTAGATTACTGATGGGTAAGACAGGACAGTTTCTTTCGGTAAAAGCGGATGTCTCCCGTGCACAAGTTGCCCTTGCGGGAACTTCAAAAAGCCTTGTTTCAATATCCCGGCAAACGCTCGGAATTATCGGAAAGGGTACTGTCAAAACGATTAAACGGGAAATAAAGGCTCTCACGGAGACACGCACAGGCGAGCTTCTAAAGGCCTACCGATACAAGGTAAGGAAAGACGGTACGCTGGCGAATGTCTTTCCAAAAGCATTGAACGGCGAAAAGTCAATTTTTCCAAAAGCCATGGCCCTGAGCTACGGCACAAAGAATGGAAGACTTAAAGCCCTGGGATTCGTTCAGAGCGGCGAGAAATATGCTGAGTCGGACGATTGCCAGTCTGATATCGATAAGATGATTCAGAAAGAACTTGATAAATACTGGAGATAGCATGGAAGAAATCTTCAATCACATAAAAAACTTCATTCTTTCTACTGTAAATGGTTACATTTCCGAAATGGCAGATGAAGAGACACCAATGAACACTGTTGATGAGCAGTTTATTGTTTTCGGTTCGGTGGACCTGTCTCGCTATGACTCGAAAGTCGTCTGCTCGATTTTGCCGGACAGTCAGGAAGAGAACGAAGAAGAAATCGGAAGTTATAAAATCACCTCTGGTTTCACAGTTACATTCTTATGCAAAGGTTATCCGCAAGATGTCCTTGTCCGCCAGATATGCAGGTATGGCGCGGCATTCCGTCGGGCGGTGCTGGATGATGTCTCACTCGGTCAGACGGTGGAACGGTCTGAAATCGGAAGCCGTGAATTCTTTACCGATGCAGGAACGGTTGAGAAACAGGTAACGGCGGTAGAAATCGGGCTTACGGTAGAAACCGAGGACGAAATCGAACTTTAATTAGGAGAAAAAAAGATGGACAAAACAACCCTCATCAAAAAACACCTTATCCGCCCTTTCCTTAACGGCGGAAGTTCTGCAACTCCAAGCTGGGTGCAGATTAAGAAGGCTACGGAAAACACAATCAACATGAATCCGACAACGGAAGACCGTGATTACATCTCGGACGAACAGCCGACAACGGAACTTCTCGCCTACAAAATGAATGTGGCTTACGGTGTAACGACATATAAGGGCGAGCCAGATTTTGAGCTTTTCTACGACTTGTACAAAAACCGATACACCGGTTCAGATGCACAGAAAGAGCTTCTTCTCGTGTATCTCTTTGACAAGGGAAAGCTCGGCGACAAAGATGTCTATTTCGCTCAGAAATGGAATTCTACGATTGTCGTCAATGACTTCAATACAGTCGGAACTGTAATTGATGTTGAGGTAAATGCAAACGGAACTCCAACAATCGGCTATGTCACGATTGAGAACGGAAATGCCGTTTTCACAGAGCATGAAGGCGGCCTGCCAACATTCACCCTGCTCGAAACAGAGCCGGAGGACTGGGCGACAAATTATGCCGATTACTTCACAAAGGACGGAGACACATATAAAAGCGTAGTGGGAGTCCCTCAGGATTCTTACGAGCTTCTTGCAAGTGCTCCTGAAGACTGGGCAACGAATTGGACTGACTATTACACAGAGTCAGAGGGAGTCTACAGCCCTGTCACCGGAGACTCAGCTCCTGAGTTCGCCACAGACACCTATTACAGGAAAGTCACTTCGACTGTTGCCCCGGCATTCGCAGAAAACACCTACTACAAGGCGGACTAAGATTGCTTGACCTCTCGAAGGCAAAAGCCCCTGAAGCCGTTAAGGTTGACGGGGTTTTTTACGCCATAAAAACAGATTTTAGAAACTGGATAAATTTCTCACGAATTCTCAGAAGCGACAGCCCGCTTTTCTCCAACTTCGATTTTATTTATGAGACATCAATCCCGGATAACCAACAGGCCGGATTTGATGCCCTGATGGAATTTTTTGAAAACAAAAAGGAACTTCCGCGGATCATTGAGGATTCTAGCGACATCCGGGTTCTTGATTACACTTTGGATGCAGAGCTGATTTTTTCAGCTTTTATGGAACAATACGGAATTGACTTGTTTGATGAAAAACTTCACCTGCATTGGTGGAAATTCCTTGCATTGCTTTCGGGGCTGCACGGAACAAAACTGAACGAAGTAATGGCTTACAGATGTTTTGACGAAAATGCTAAGACAGACTGGAAACAAACTCAGATTTTGAACAGAAAAAGGTGGGAACTGCCTCGACAACTCACGGCGGCGGAAAAGAAAGCCGAAGAAGATTTTGACAGGCTGTTAGGAGAAAAGAAAGACTAATCAGAATTACGGTTCTCTTCAAAAGTCCATGAGACACCGTCTTTTGTCCATTTATATGCGATTACAGCAGCGATAATGATGAAGATTGCCCAAATCATAGCTCACCCCCTGCATTTTTATTGTAAGCCTAAAATGACTGTATTGTAAAGGATTTTATATGGCAAAAAATAAGAATGTAACTATTAAAATCGGCTCTGATGTTGAAGAAGCAAAAAAAGGCATAAACTCAATATCAAGCCAATTAAACCAGCTCGCTAAAAATGTTCAGAAACAGCAGAAGCCTCTTAAAAACTTTCTTGATTCATTTAATGCAGTCGGAAAGGCGTTCGGAATAGCAAGAAGTGCTTTCTCTGCGGTAAAAGGAACGATTGACGACATAACGAACTCTTACAATGTTCAGGCGCAGGCGGAAAAACAGCTTGAAGCCGCTGCAAAAAACAATCCGTATCTTTCAGAATATTCAGTCCAGCAGCTGAAAGAGTTTGCAAGCGGATTGCAGTCCATTTCTACGGTAGGCGATGAAGAGCTTTTGCCGATGATGGCACAGCTTGCAGCCGCCGGAAGGACACAGAACGAAATTCAGGACATAATGGCCGCAGCTCTGGACATGTCCGCAAGCGGTGCAATGTCACTTGATGCCGCGGTGAAACAGCTCAACGCCACTTATTCGGGCGCTGCCGGAAAACTTGGTCAGCTGAGCGGTGAAGTTAAGGGATTGACGACGGAACAGCTCAAAAACGGAGAGGCCGTCAAAATAATGAAGGAGCAGTATTCGGGTATTGCAAAATCCGTTACAGATAGCACCGGCGGCTGGAAGCAGTTTAAGAATACCCTCGGAGACCTTAAAGAGACACTCGGCTCATCATTTGCAAATTTGCAGAACTCGGCAGGAAAAGTCCTTAACAATTTTTTCGGCACCATCATTGAAAAACTTTCGGCAGCCGGGAAAGAAGCGGACGAGTTCAAGAAAAAGCTTCATATTACGGATACCCTCAACGATGCGGATGCAAGCGTAAGCGACCTTAACGGAGTCGTCGAACAGTTGCAGTCAGAATTAAAAGAAATTGACGACATCAAGGCTTTCAGCAAACTTTCGGGCGGAGCAAAGGAATTCAAAAAAAATGCAGAAGAAGCCCTCAAAGCCGCGAAAGCGCAGAAAGAAGAGGATACTCTTAAATGGACTAACGCTCATATTGAAGCGGTAAACAGATACGCCGAGGCTTCAATAAAAGGCGACAAAGACAGAATGTACACCTCGGACCAGACAGTAAAACAGATCCAGGCAAACATGCAGAAGATTCTCGCCGAAGATGAGGCTTTTATTACAAAAGCTGAGGATAATTTCAAACAAGCCGACAAGGAAGCAAGCAGACTCAATAAGAGGTGGGTTCTTGAATTTTCTCAATCTGCTGAGGGCCTTGCAGCAGAAAGGGTAAAAGTCGAGCAACAGCTTACAACGGCAATAAAAAAACGGGATGCCGCACAAAAAGAAGCTGACAAGAACAAGGGCAAGGCTGAATCGTTATCAAAAGATGAAAAAGCCCTTGAACTCATTTCCAAAAATAACGCGGAACTTCAAAAGCAGCTTGCCGCAATCGAGCGAAAATACTCATTAATGCAGAGCGAGGGACAGGAAATTGACGAGCTGGCAAAGGCTCAGGAAATACTCTCCGCAAAGGAAAGTTCATACCTCGCCCTGATTTCAGAGGACACATCCCTTGTAACGCAGAATAATGCCGTGGCAAAGGCAAGGCTTGCCGAAATAAAGTCAGCTTATGATGAAGTAACTGAAGCGATAAAGAAAAAGGCCGCAGCGGAAAAGGACAAGAAAGCCCTCGAAGACCTAAACAAGGAAACGGAAAAACTCACCGAAGAGGCAAAGAAATTTGTCGGACAGATAGAAGAGGTGAAGCTGTCAGACCGTATAAGCGAACAGATTTCTTTGCTAGAGGCAAACCAGGCTAAAATTGAGGGAAACACCGAGGCTCAGGAAGCATACAATCAGAAAATACGAGAGCTTAAAGACCTTCTTGTCCAGGTCCAGGCGGAAGAAGCAGCCCGCTCGGAAAACACAACAGCCGTTCAGTCATGGGCGAAACTGCATGAGCAAAAGTTCCAGATTGCCTCAGACTTTGCCGCGAAATACGACGAAATAATGAGCGGAATCTCTAATCTTGTGGCGCAAAATGCAAAGAACGAAGCGAGCGTAAAACAAGCAGAACTTGATAAACAGCTCAAAGCCGGATTAATTTCTGAAGAAGAATACGCAGAAAAAAAAGAACAGATTGAACGGGAATCAGCTGAGAAACAATACAAGATGCAGATGTGGGCGTGGGGTGCTAACCTTCTTAACATTCAGGCGCAGACGGCTCTTGCAATCGTAAAGGCTCTTGCTGAGGGCGGTCCGTTCACAGGTCCGGCAATGGCGGCACTCATCGGCGTACTTGGCGGAGTCCAGCTTGCCACAGCAATAGCCAGCAAACCACAGCCACCTTCTTTTGAAACGGGCGGAGTTGTAGGAGGCTTTCAAGGGGCAAGTATGGGCGGGGATAACACATACATCCACGCCCGAAACGGAGAGATGATTTTAAACGCAAGACAGCAAAAGGCAATGTTTGATCAGCTCAACGGCGGGCAGGGCGGAAGTGATGTCAGCATGAATGTCAAAATCATCAACAACGCTTCGGGTGAAGTAAGTGCCACCCCGAAAATGACAGAACAAGGCTTGCAGGTGACGATTGATAAAATGGTCAATTCCTCAATGAAAGAAGGAAACTATACGGACTCAATGAACATCGCACAATCACGGGCAAAAGGAGCGGTTTATCTATGACAATTACACAGTGGAGTGAAAGCGTAAATTCAAAGTTCTTTGCTTTCAATGAGAGGCCAAAAGAGAATACAAGGCAGACTGATTATTTATCGGGCAGGGTGACGGCCTATCAGGTCAATACCAGAAATGTAATGACATTCTCTTGCAGCCTTCAGCTCACGAAAGAAGAACTGGCAAATTTCTGGGAATGGTTCAATGATGAGTTAGGAGGGCTTTCCGGCGTATTTTCATGTGCTGCACTCGGTCAGGGCTATTACAGGTTTGCCGAAATTCCTGATCCGCAGGACACAAATCAGCTTTACCGAGTCCTTTCAATGAACATTGAGGAGGTTTACTGATGACCGACCAGGAACTTTTTGACAGATTCTTTTCAGGCGGAAAATTCTCCCTGCCATACCTCGTTAAATTCTATCACCCTACGGCGGGCACGATAAGGCTCGTAAACAACACTGAGGCGATAGAACTTGACGGCGAGGAATATATTCCTTCTTCGTTCGACTACACACCGCCCGACACGGCCGGAAAAGGCGCGAGCCTTAAAATCACAGGCATCGACAACGGACTCATTGAATTTGTTGAAAATGCAAACTGGCAGTACCGCCTTGAAGTCACCGGAGTAATTGCCGAGGACGGGACCGTGCAGAAAATCAAGTCTTATGTACATTTTTACGGCTCCGTTTCATACGGCGACGACATGCAGCTTCAGTTCCAGCTTGGCAGGGACGACAGGCTTGATATGACTTTCTGCCCCTACACTTACGACACCGACAATAACAGGGCGAACGCATAAAACTGACTGTATAGGCATGGAAAAAGAAACTGATTTCTCTGACATGATTGGCGTTCCGTACAAAGACGGCGGCCGGGATTTAAACGGACTTGACTGTTACGGTGCGGTGATTATGGCAGCAAAACGGCGGGGGAAAACTCTCCGAGACATACGCTATACAGACCATAACCCGAATCTAGCCCATGAATTTGCACCTACGCTTAATGTAGAACTGATTGAAAAGCCAGAGCCGGATGCACTTATTGAAATGGTTTGCGGATATGAGCTGCATATCGGCTTCTGTATCGATGAGACGACTTTTCTTCATGCCACGAGAAGCCAGGGCGTGCGTATATCACGGATCGGCTGCATACCGGCAAAAAACTTTTATAGGATAGTATAAAATGGGACTTCTTCATATTTATGACACTGTTTCAGACAAGCATGAGAGCGTAAAGGCCTCTGGAAGACTCTGCGACATTCTTCCGAACTACGATTTTTCACATGCCGTGATAATCAAGGCTGGAGAACGGCTCACCCCCGATTATGTCGTGCGTGACGATGACATACTTTATATACGCACTTGTCCTTCCGGTGTTACGGCACTTACGGTCACGGCAATCGTAATCGCTGTTGTAGCAGTTGGTGTCGGTGTCGGTGTCGGAATCTATTCCTACAAACTGGCACAGCAAGCGGCGGACCAGGCGGCGGAAGCAGAAAGGAACTCAAAGAAACTCTCACAGCAAGTCACTCAATATCCTTTCATAAAGGGTGCAAGCAATCAGAATGCGCTTGGAAATGCAATCCAGTATCTTTTCGGCAATATCTACAACACTCCGTACAAGCTGAACGAAGGATTTTACTCAATCGGCGGTGCAGACGGCTCAAAGCAATACTACAATGTGATTCTTTCCGCCGGATGGGGACCGCAACTGATTAAGTCACTGTCGATTGGCAATGAAAAGATAAAAAACTTCGCGAACACTTCTCCTCAGGAATTAACCACGGGGTTTGATTATACATCCCTATATTATGATGCGGAGAATGTCATTGAAATCGCTCAGGAACACGAATTTACAAGCCCCATGTTCCAACAGAAGGTCCGCGGCGAGTATTCAGGCGAAGAAATAAAGCATGACAACGGTTCTCCTGCTGAGCCGCTCATCGTACAGCTTGCGGAACATACAATGAAGGCAGAAATTTGCATTCAGTTCACAGGCCTCAGGCAGTTCGTAGATAATGAGTGGGTAGGAAAAACCGTCACGGTCACACCGTACTGGTCAAACGACGGCGGCTCGACATGGAACGCATTCACCTTTGACAGGGGAAATAATACTTTCTCATATAACTCAGACCATACATTAAGATTCACCGCTACACTGGCTTTCAGCTATGCCCAGGCTTACGGCAAGCAGATTTCAATAAAACTGGTGCGCGAAACAGAAAAAGCCAGCTCAAATTCTCAGGAAGGGTGCTATCTTCTCTATTACAATTCATTCTGCTATGACAACAAGAAAAGCTCGACGGGAGTTCTTGTCCCATGCTCGCCGATAGAATCTCCGTTCATGGAAAAGACTACCCGCATAGGTATTAAAATCATCGCAAACTCGAACACAAGCGGAATGCTCGATAAGTTTAACTGCATGTGTTACGGAGTCGCCAGAACATGGAACAAAGTTCTCAGGGTATGGAGTGAAAGCAAGACCACTACCAGAAATGTTGCAAGCTGGATCCTTGAGATTATGGGAAGCGACACGCACCTTCCGTCAAAAATTTCTGACTCACAAATCGACCTGCTTTCTTTCGGCAGGCTTTACGAATATTGCGAGGAAAACGAATTCTATTGTGACGGCATCGTTACGCAGGGCATAAAAAAAGAAACGCTTCTCTCAAAACTCCTGCTTCTATGCAATGCCGACATGTACATCGATTCGGACGGAAAATACTCAATCGCAATCGACAAAAAGGAATCGACTCCCGTTGCATTGCTCAATGCTCAAAGCGTCCGGAGCGTTATTGTCGGAAAATCCTTCGAGCGCAAGAGCGATGGACTCAAGGCGACATTCACAAACCGCGAAAGCTGGCAAATCGACACGATGTATGTCATGCGCGACGGCGGAGAAAAGGGAATTGACGACACCTGCACGGAAACAAGCATTGAGTTTGCGACAAACTCGGACCATATTTATAAAATCTGTCAGAGGCAGCTCAGGCGTCAGATTCTCCAGCCCCGCGAAATTACCGTAAAAGTCGGTCGTGAAGGTGATTACTATCCGCTATATTCAACAGTATACCTACAGCTTGAGCAGCTGAGGCAGGGACTTGCAAGTGCGGTAATTCACAAAATAATAAAAAACCCTCTCGGTAAAATCACAGCCCTTGAAGTAAGTGACCTTCTGGATTTCGGCAACGACTTTTCACAGGATGAATATATTGACGAAAATGGCAGCACCTATATCGATGAAAACGGAAATCCTTATATTTATATTGAGGTCCCGGAAAATGCCACTTACGGAGTTATTATCCAGGCACAGGATGAAAACGGCCGCAAATCTGTCGGCGCGAAGGTTTACGGATTCGGCAAATCACGCACTGTTTATTTCCTGTCTCCGCTCGATCCGGGCGAAGGCGTACAGATACAGCCCGGAAACATCCTTTCTTTCGGACTCCTTAACGAACGGGGAGAATTTGACCGCATTACGAATGTAATGAAAATTACGGCGGTCAAGCCGGAATCTGACGGCTGGGAACTTGTGCTGAAGGATTATTCCGAAGCCATTTATGAGTATGGCATTATTCCTGAATACAAGAGCAACCTCACCACGCCAACCGCACAGGCTCTTCCTTCGGAAACCATAAGGGAAGAAGCAAGAAAAAGCGAACAGGCTCAGACAAACGCGGAAACAGTCGCAGCCGTTTCTACTGCAATCATAACCAGTACAACAAAACTTGAGGTCAGCCGCACTTCCATTCAGTTTCACATCAACGGCGAGGACAACACCCTTTACTCGGAAACGGCAACATTTACCGCCGCCCTCATGCGTAACGGCGAGGGAGTCACACCCGATACTATTTCCGCAACCTGTGACAGCAATGCTTTTGCCGTGTCTGCATCAATAACAGGGCTTGTAATAACCGTGTCGGTGACATCTGTTTTCGGGGCTTCTTTCTCCGGTGCATCGGTCACGGTTACGGTAACAAGCGGCGGGCTGTCATATTCAAATAAATGCACGGTTACGGCGAGCGACACGGGAAAGTATCTCGGACCGATTGCTTCAGTTGCAAACATCCCCCAAACTCCGGGTTTAGGAGACTACTTCACATGGACTGGGGCAAACACACAAAGCAGCCTTGTGACTGGCGGGACCCTTTATACATCATACCTTTACCGCTATACCGGCGCGCACGGTGGAACGGAGACATGGACGAGCGACATCCGCATAGAGCACAATGCGAGTGCCCTGAGCGATGTCCTAAACATGCTGAGTGAAAACCTTTCGGAAAAAAATTCCTACGGCATGACATTCCTGGACCGGCTTGCTGTTAATGCGATTTTTGCCCGCACCCTTGCCGTTCAGTCTGCGTTCATCGATACGCTCATGACAAAGACACTCACGGTACAGCAGAACGGTATCATCAAGAGCAACGGTTACACACCAGCCGCAACACCTTCTCAAGCACCATCCGGCAGCGGATTCTACATGAGCGCAAACGGCTTCGCGGAATTCTGTAACATCAACATCAGAGGCCAGGCTACTTTCATTGGTAAAAAAGTTGAGGCAAGCGGCACTCTGGTACTCCCGATGAAGTCAAATACAACAGGACTTCAGGAAGGGGAAATCTTTATTTATACAGGAAGCTAAGCATGGGTAAAATTCTTCACTCTACGCCACGCCTTTATTTGCAGAAAGACAACAATTCTCTGCTAAACTTCTATTTATTCTCTACAAAGGATTATTTCAAGTCAGATGTGCTTGTAATTCAAATCAAGAATTACGGATATTTGCCTTTTGTGTACAGAGCTCCGTATGATTTAACTTCAGGCTTAGTCTGCTACAAAAACGGCCTGCTCTACAGGCCTGCAAGCTATGGATTTACAGTGCCCGTTAAGTTCAAAATAGAAGTAAATTCTGCCCCCCGCTCCATCCTACCTCAGATCCAGATAAAGGTCACGACATATTTCCAGGGGCTGATTGCTATAAATGCCTGGTCTTTTTTAAACATTGATATAGAATTCAAGATGACATTCGATAACGGCACGACACAATCTATACATGTGACGGAACTGGTTACAGATTCAATTTGTTACAACGGATATGGCATTATTAAAAAAATTGAAATCTTCGCAAATGTCTCAAACATATCATTTTCTTTTGATTTTCCTTCAGGACAGGCTGATTATGAGGCGGAACGGGAATTCCCGCTTTAATCTGTAGCAGTGGAAATTCCTTTCCTATTCTCTTATTATTTCCA
>Ga0326512_10000775_pt1 | contig 26936 bp, 30 predicted proteins | sample 1_2617_0518_D_FD_203652 | JGI IMG/M metagenome (GOLD analysis project Ga0326512, IMG submission 203652) | Bovine rumen microbial communities from UC Davis, California, United States - 1_2617_0518 | ecosystem: Host-associated > Mammals > Digestive system > Stomach > Rumen | place: USA...
ACAGGAAGGCGACAGCGTCCCAGAAGTGCGACAACTCGTTGCTGTTGGTGTTCTCTTTGTTCTGCAGCTGAATGTGCTCGATGCACACGCGCATCATGTCCTTGTAGTCGATGGGAATATCCAGGACACCGCCAAGCGTGCGAAGGATGGCCAATGGAATCACCCAGTTATCCCTGATTCGGTCAATCACGTCAAGCCCTCTCAGGTTGTCAATGATGTCGCTCTTGGCGGTCTTATAGTTGCTGATGAACTCAGCCTCTACCTTAGCGCGATGCTTGAGGATCTGCAGCGTGAGGTGTGTGAATCCAATCTTGCGTAGCGTCTTTAACTCCTCAAACCTGGCAGCTGCTTCAGGACTGAATGCCGATACGCTGAAGTGGAGAAACAGCACACGGGTAAAGAGGGCGATGTCGGCGGTGGGCATCTCCTGGCCACTGAGGATGATACCGCTATCCATCGCCATCTGTTCTCGCTTCTTGTAGTCAGATTCACGGCTCGCACGTGAGCGTCCAAGCCCCTCCCAAATATTCTTCAAGAAGTCCACCTTCTGATACTCGATATCGTTTTTGTACTCGTCGATGTGCACGAGGGCATTGGCACACTGAGCGACAACGATGCCCAGCGATGCCACGGATGTGTTGGACAATGTGGTCGCTTTGTTGTCGGCGATGAAGAATGACATCAACGCTTCAGCCAGCCCACTCTTACCGGTGCCCACTGGACCAAACAAATTGAGAATGGGAAAGTGGTTCGTAAATCCAAAGATGATATCCCTAAACAGGGTGGCCAGAAGGAAGCAGATGCCCACCTTGCCATTGTCGCCAAAGACATTGATAATCTTCTGCGCCACATCATGCAGCGAGATTGCGCTGAGTGGATAATGGACAAATTGGCGCTCGAATGCGAATAGCTGCTTGTCATTCTTGTAGAGCTTGCTCGATCCAGGCAGATACCAGTTGCCCTTGTCGCCCAGTCGCACGATGCCGTATTCGTCAGCCTCTACCCATTGGTCATCAGCCTGAGCACCGTTGCCAAACGCCCAGAAGCCTTGTTGCTGCCAACCCAGCTGGGTAATCTCTATTGCCGTCTCGGTTTGCTCATACAGGTACAACTTCAGTTTGGTCAGCTGCTCTTCCTTGGCCAACCAAATGTAATTGCCCAGCGACTCGATGCGCATCTTGAATTTCTGCAGGGAACAAAGGTCTTCCTGCTTGAGCTCAATCACGTCTTCAGCACCACGGTTGTTCTTGATTTTGTAAAGGCGCTTTGACAATACGCTGTCCTTGATGTGGTACATTGGCAACAACGTAAAGTTGGACCACTGTTGCTCACCGCTATTGCCAATGGCAAAGTAACAGTTGTCTGCAGTATAGAACCCATACTTATCGAGCAGGTCTCGGTTGATCAACTGGCCCTGCTTAGATGATATCTTCTTCTCCTTCTCAGCCTTACGAGCCTTGCTTAATGCAGCCTTCCAAATGGCCTTGTCCGGGTAGAACTTCTGCAGTTGCTTGAGCAGCATCTGCTCCTTGACATCATCATGGATGTAGGCCACGATCTGCACGAGCTCGTTGACCACTTCGCTCTTGACCTCAGCAGTCTCGGCACCTTGGAACTTCATCGCGCCATACCACACGATGAAGTCCTTGGACTCGATCGCCTCGAGTGCTGCAGGGCTGTTGATGAAACTGTCCGGGTCTTGTTTCTCGCCGTCTTCAGTCAATGGTATCTCCTTGACGATGACGCCAAGGCCAGCCTTGAGGGCCGTCAGCCCATTTGTGCAGACGAACTTCTTCCCTGCACCCATCTTCTCACCTGGCTTGGCTGGGTCAGCATCCGGAATGAAGCACACACGATGAGCATGAGGCTTGAGCAGGGCGAACTGCTCAGCCTGCCATGCGCCGCCCAGGGGAGCCACTGTGTTAGTAACGCCGATGGCTTGCAGCTTGATGGCATCCGGCGCACCTTCCACAAGGTAGAAGATGTCCTCCTTGCGTGCCTGTGATATCGCATTGTCGATGCCGAAGATGGTGCCCTTCTTGTGGTAAAGGTCGCTGTCTTTGCTGTTCATGTACTTGGCCTTGCTCGTGCCGGTGAGGTCTCGAGCGGTGAAGCCGATGACATGACGGAACCTGTCCTTAATGGGAATCATCAGACGGTTGCGGTAGAAGTCGTAGATCTCTCCCCGGTCGTTCTTGTTGAGCAGACCCATCTCTATCATCAGCTCGATAGAGTGACCCGCCTTGCGAGCTGCCTGGTACAATGAATCCCTGGCGGCATCAGCAAAGCCGATGCGGTTCTCCTCTACATAGGTGATGCCCCATCCACGGCTGTCAGTCGCATACTTGTAGGCGAATTTCGCCTTGTCGTTATCGGCATGGATGGCTTCAACGTAGAACTGGCAAGCCCATTCATTGAGCATCCGCATAGCCTCACGCTTCTTGTCTTGGGCAATCTCTTCAGCTGTCCTTGGCTCGTTGTGTTCCTCGATGCGCACGCCATACTCTTTGGCCAGCGTCTTCACCGCCTCGGGGAAAGAGAGGTGATCGTATTTCATGACGAATGAAATGGCGTCGCCCCCGTTGTCCCCCTGGGGACACCCCCCAAAGCAGTGCCATGACTGTGTCCTGGCATTGACATGGAAGGACGGCGTCTTCTCCTTATGGAATGGGCAGCATGCCTTCCCATGGGAGAGTTGGCCGATGCGCCGTTGGACGACATCCGTGATGTCTGCCCTGTTCAGGACAGATTCAATGTCTCTCTCGTTAAACATAATCAGTTGAAGATGTTATAGCCATCGAACTTGTCTGTAGAATTGGGATAGATGCTCAGGCATTCGCCGAAGCTGTTCCAGCGCACGCGCCTGGTACGAAAATGCGTTTGGCCCTTATACTTTCGCTTGCATGGCTGTTGTATCGTGCCGATGACCGATTGAACCTTCCCGTTTCTGAGGAACATCTGTTCAAACTCGATGTCCGAGCGATGCTCAATGGCACGCTCCCAATCTGCTATTCGTTTTCCGTTGTATCCCATGATTCAATAATTTTGTTGATCGCCGCCTGCTCGAGCAGCGAGAGGTTGTCATTACGTAATTTGTAATAGAATGTTGCGATTGCCCAGCCGGTAGTGGCCGTCACGCGCTTGACGAAAAGTTTCTTGTTGTCGTCATCAAGAGTATCATAAAATTTCTTCAGCATAAAAAATATAAAATAAATATTTGGTCATTCTAAAATTTATTATTAAATTTGGAATGCAAAAGTAAGATATATATTTGGTAACCAAAAATATTTATTTGGTTTTGTGTGTTAAATTTTATTAAAATATTTCTTTAATTATGTATAACGGAGAGATAATCAGGGACTTACTAAAGCAGCAAGGAAAGAAAGCCAAAGATTTATTAGCGGCTCTTGAGGTCAATTCTAACGGCTCAATCAGCCAGTTGGTCAAGGATGCTAATCCGACCGCTAGGAGGTTGGAGATTATCGCAGACTTCCTTGAAGTACCGATTGACGCCTTGTTCCTTCGAGAGCACAACTACAGCGGACACAATGTGGTCGGCAACGGTAACCACGTCGCCAACATCACCATTGGAACGCTCAAGGGCAAGCTCCAGGATCAGCAGCAAATCATCACTGAAAAAGACAAAAGAATCCAGCTTCTCGAGGAGATGCTGGAGATGTATCGGCAGCGTCTAAGCGAGCAAAAGCCATAGACGCGTTATAGACGATAATGTGTGTTTTCAGGGCTGCAATCGGTTCAAAATCAACGACAATATATTGTTGGATAACCTGCAATATATTCTTGTCCTCTCCGCTTATGGTGTGGTAACACGTTGCAAGATAACGTGTTACCACATTTTTCAAGAAAATCCATAGACGAAATAGAGACGATATTTCTAGAACCTATTGCATTCCTGGTCCGCCAAGAATGTAAAAAAAATGTGTCCCAGAACAAAAAAATTAAACTCTCTTGGTGAGGTATTGAAGTACACCCCACCCAAGTTGCACACCGGCGCAAAATGGTATGTGGACTTTTATGCATACGACCCAGCCGACGGGTCGATGCGCCGGAAAAAATACCATGTTGACAATGCCGGGAGAGTCAAAGATCGCCGCCTCAGGGCAGCGGAGCTCATAGAGTCTTTGGCCAGGCTGCTGCGGTCGGGATGGTCTCCATGGGTGAGCTCAGACACCAGTCGCGCCTACATTCTATTTGATGAAGCCGTCAATAGATATTTGGCTCACGTCGAGCGGTTGCCGGCATACCACACACGCAAGTCTTATGAGTCTAGGTTGCACATCCTCCAGGAGTATAACGCCAGCCGATTGTTGCCCATTCGCTATGTCTATCAATATGACACTGCTTTCGTCAGCGACTTCCTGGACTATGTGTATCTCGATCGAGAAACGTCCGCCAGGACAAGGAACAATTATCGCCAATGGTGCCTGTCGCTGGCAGAGTTCTTCATTGAGAAGCAATACATGTCGGCCAATCCAGTCGCCAAAATCAAAGAGCTGGCCGAGTCTGGCAAGAAGCGGCAGCCCTTGACTGCTGCCATGCTTCGCCAGCTGGAACATCGCATCAAGCCACAAGACCCATGGTTCTACCTGGCATGTATGATGGAATATTACACCTTCATCAGGCCCACTGAGTTGAGTCATGTGAAGGTCGGCGACATCAGCGTCAAGGAGCAGAGCGTCTTCGTCAGCGCCGAACACTCCAAGAATAAGCATGACGGCAAGGTGGGTTTGAACACAAGGATCATCGAGCAGATGATAGACCTTGGTGTGTTCCAATACCCGAGCGAATTCTATCTTTTCGGCCCACGGGTATCTCACCCAGCCGAACATCGAAGCGACGGCGAAATGTTCCGTCGTCGCTGGAATATATTGGTGCGAAAAGGACTTGGTTGGGATGATTGTTACCAGTTCTACAGCCTCAAGGATAGCGGGCTGAGGGACTTGGCGAATGCTGAAGGCATTGTTATTGCCAGGGACCAGGCCCGTCACAGTGACGTGGCCACAACCAATAAATATCTGCAGGGGCGTGACGCCCCGGTGCATGAGGAGACCAAGCGATTTAAGGGTGGTCTATGACAGCCGATAAAAATATCCGGTGACAATAGGCGACACACCTTTGCTTGTGATGTTGTATTCCAATTTCTCACACGCGAAGCGTTGGCCGTGGATGATGAATGTGCCTGAGGGCTGAATCACTTTGTTGCAGACAAACTTGATGCAGTGTTTGACCGTGGTGTCTATTGCCACCATGTCACTCATCGCTTCGGAATATAATGATTCATCTTCTGGATTTGATGCCGTTGGATTGAGCTCAAGGAATTCTCTTTGGTTTATAGAGAAACCTGGGTCGATGCCGTTAACAGTGATGCGCCATTGATGCCAGCAGACCGGACGCGGCCAATGATATCTGATACCATCCCAAGTGTAGGTGCTGTGCAATGGGATTACACCGATATAGATCAGGTCTGCTTTGTCCTCTGCTTCAGGAGTGTCCTGTTCACCCTCGATAAGAGCTTCAATGTCTATCTCTTCATCTGTGTTGACATTATCAGTGCCAATGTGCGAAATGTCCGGTCTGGTGAATACTTCAACCGTTTTGGAACCTTGTACTGTGTCAACATATTCATAGATGTTCTTGACTGGATTCAAGATTTTGGATGTTCTCACATAAGGCACCTCCCACTCTGTTATCGGGCATGGTACGATTTTAAGTGTGATGTCAGCGTCCTTTTTGTCTCCATTTCTTTTGAGCATCCTCAGCTGGTTCACTTCCTTGAACTCGTAAGAGCCAGCCTCTCCGACAACGATGAACTGGTGTCCCTGGGCTTGAAAGATTTTGCTCTTGTCAGAACGGGTAATCAATCCATTAGCCAATGCAGTCTGCATCGCTTCAATAGAAGCAAACCTCGTTGTGTCTATTTCTACCGACTCCAAGATGTCTTCGCTGATATGTGTGAAGCCATCTTCAACGCTATCCCATGCGATATTGCCATTGGATGTGTCCGTGGTTTCTTCTTTGTCGATCTCTACAGAATACTCATCCACAACATCCTTAATGGCTGTATTGGATGAGTTGTTTTGCCAGAAGTCGTTGCGAAATGAAACACGAGATTTTTTAGATATCTCGTCAATCTCGATGACGATGCCCAATAACATCTCGACTTGCGTAATAAACTCGTTTACCGTCCAGTGTGGAAGAGCCTTGTTGAGCTCGAGACGGTTGTTTGCTGTAACGATGAATATGTGTCTGAAGAGACTGTTAGAAAGCAGCGCATTTTCGCTGTCATCTTCCATTTGGTACCCGCATGCCTTGAGCACTCTCACTATCATCATTACCAGCATCGGCTGAAAAGACGGAACGATTTGAGGCACACGTGATTGGACATTGACGCCGCCTGATGTGGGCCATGAATACCTGCACCCTGGAAGATATAAGTCGGTTTGACTGTCAGGAACTGCCCGGAGGATGAATCCGTTGACGATAACACCGCCGCCCTCCATGTTGTTGGCTTCGGCATTGATTGTCCCCTCGCGATATGAAGCGCTCTCGTTGATGACAGGGAACATGACTCCTTTGTCGGTGGCCCTGTTACTTCCTTCACCTTCTTTATTGCTCCACCATCTATCGTAAAATTGAGACCAGGCTAAATTGGGATCAGCATCATCGGTATAGATAGCATTGTGCTCCTGGTCAAAAAGCAAGAAGGCGTTGCCTTTGTGATGCTCGTCTTCTGGCCTATTGTTCATTATACTGAACCAGTCGCCCAAGTCAAGCTCGTCGACGTAGAGCTCGCTGCCTTTGGTGTAGAAGTTCATCTCGGCGTTGCCTCCCATCAGCTGCACCTTGGCGGCTGTGTCGGTGACCTGGTGGAGGATGGCTTTGCCATTAAGCAGCACCTGGTTGTCAACTCGCAAGACCGCGCGGAACTCACGGTAGTGGGTCTCTACATCTTTACGGTTGATGTTCCCTAAGATGGCCCTGTTCTCAGCACATCCAAGAGGAAGCTCGATGTCATATGTATAACTGCCCGACTTCGTGAAGTACACATTCTCACGGGTCAGTTTGATGCTGACGTTGTCTCTCAAGACCGCCGGCTTGTTATCCAGGAACAGCTCAATCATTTGCGCTTGATATAATTATATAATGTAAAGCCACCTCCAAAGAGGGCAACCACGCCAATCCACATGAGCGCTTTCTGCCACCAGTGTAGATGGTTCACCGGCACTTCTTTAATTTCGTTGTGATGCGATTGGTTGTTGATCGTTGTGGAATCAACGTGGACCTTGACCGTGTCATGCACAAGCGCAGCTCCGGTTATTGTTGCTCCAGGGTTGCTCCTGAGCGAGTGGCGAAGTCGCCCATCAAACACTGCAGCTGTTGACGTGTAATACTTGTCGCTGAGCACCGAAACGGTATCATGCTCGACAGGGATTTCGACATACATCACGCTTTGAGGCAGTTCAATCTCCACCGTATCGATGCGGTCATGGATGATGATCGAGTCACGCTTGACGGTCACCGTGTCCGTCTTGGTTACTGTCTCAGTGATGATTCTCGTTGTTCTGCAGCTGCTGAATGATATAGATATTATCAACAGGGCCAATACGACAATCAACAAGAAAATGATGCCGCGAAAAAGTCTATGCCAGGAATCGTCGTTCATAGGTCTTGATATTCTTTTTTAGCGTCAAACGAAGGGCACGCTTTAGCCGCAAAGTTGCGATGGCCATAGATGCGAGCCCCGGGATATTTCTTTTTCAGTTGCTTGAGCAGCTGCACAAGCGCTTTCTTCTGTGCTTCGGTGCGTGTGTCCTTGGCTGCCTTCATGTCCTTCGTCATGCCACCGATGTAGCACACGCCGATTGAGCACTTGTTGTGCCCGGTGCAATGAGCACCGACAACAGCCTCGCTTCTGCCGGCATGGATGCTGCCATCGAGGTAGACCACGTAGTGGTACCCGATGTCTTTGAATCCACGCTGCTTGTGCCAGGCACGGATATCGCCGACGGTGTGGTGGCGACCTTCAGGTGTCGCACTGCAGTGGACAATGATCTCAGTTATCTTCCTCATGTTGGTTTTGGTGTTGTTCTAATAGTTCTCTCTTCAGCTGCTCAAATTCTTCCTGCATGTCCTCCCGGGCCTCTTGAACTTTGGATCTTGAGTACACGGTCAAACCGAAGACAGCACACGCGAAGCCGACTGCCTCCCCAGTATAAGTCAATACTGAGGCATGGATGAGTCCAAGCCAAAGGAAGGATAGTATTGATAGTCCAATAGCCGTGCCTATCATTGCGATAGCACTGCCGTATTGGATGACATCTTTCGTTTCCTTTTTCATATTGCGAAATTACGTCGTAATATCTTCACGAAAAAAGACGGTTTTGGTACCAAAAAGATTAAATGTACTACTACGATGACACCAGCCAAGCATCCCCACAAGCCGCTGAATAATCCACTTGCCAAGCAGGGCCAGCCCACGACAAGAGCCGTGAGCAAGCCTACGAGGATATGTAGTTTCTTCTGTGTCATGATGCTGAATATGTAACATTTAACGTCTTTGTCACAGCATTTACACCAGTTCCGCTTGTGAACGTGATAGTGGCAGACGTGTCTTCACCATCGTGCGAAATCACAAGTTCATTCCATCCATTGGAAAGCAGTTCTGTGGTGTTGTTCAGAGCATCGGTCTCTGGGATGCTGAATGAGTTGTTGCTGACAGTCAACTTGATGTTATCAGTTAGGTTTATGCCCTTGACCAAGATTTTAGCGGTTGAACCAGTAATTGTCAGCGATGATACCTCAGAAGTGCTGTTTGGGTTATAGACGATTATTTTTGGCACGTCTATTATCTCATACCTATGCCCATAGAATACCTTTGATGCCTCAAGCATCCCGTTTATGACTTTAGGCGCAATGAGCCTTTCGTGTGCAAGTCTACTTGGGTGTGTAGGGTCCGAGACATCAAGGGTACTCTTTAAGATATAGCGGTCTCTACTCGTCTCGTCCCAAGGGTCAACAGAATCATATATGTCTATACAAGGCAAATTATAATAAGCACATACATTTTTCAAAGCCACAACCGCATTTGGGTTGTTAGGGTAAGAGCTTGTGGTTTCACCTCGCCTTATGATTGATATGAACACAATCATTGCGTTTGGCCATAGTGACTTCAGTTTGTCATAAAGCAATTGATACCTTGAGGGTAAATTGATGGTCAATGCTTGTGAATTTGTTGGCATTTCGGTGAAACCAGTATAGTCTTCAGTATTGACACGGACTTCGCTCTTTTGTGGACACCATACTATATCGTTAGTCCCTAACATTACCGTAATGACATCATAATCACCCCAAACTTCACGAATTTCAGAATTGAGTTTGTTGTAATGGTAAATCACCGTTTCTCCACCAACCGCAACATTTTCTGCCCTCATGTGGAGGGCATCAGCTACGCAACTCACATAAGATTTATCAGAATATCCTGAACGCTCAGTAGTAATCGAATCACCTATGGCAAGCCACCTTTTGCCATAAAGCGGAGTTTTCATAACTTGTGAAGACACAGTACGCTCAACCTTGATTATAAAACGGCGATATTTGCAACGCAAGTAAGCGTAATCATTGGTCAAGGTGTGTTCTTGCCCCCAATTACCAATATGTTCTCCGAAAGTACCAGCACCACTACCTGTGTAATTCAGATTCCCCTTTAATAAAATCGGTTCATGTGTTATATTGGCATCTGGGTCTTTTGTGTACCTCGGTTGTGCGCTTGATGGGTCATTCGCAACCCAAACTGCGGTATCGTCCCAAGACCGTGTTTCCCAAATATTATTTCCATTCCTTGGGTGTTTATATACAGTAACTTTGTCACCCGCTTTTAGGCCTAATCTGAGAGCATAAGATGAACTTGCTATTACATCATAATAGTACACAACTGTATCTTGTCCATCAACACTCGGCTCATCGCTTCCTTGACCGCTACCAGCACCTTCGTATAATGCTCCAAAGTTCCCGTTCAGTGCGTTGACAAATGACTCGGCAGACATTTCTTTGCTGACCTCAGTTAACTCAGACTGCTGCACATTGTTGAGCGTTGCAAGTTCTTCGATGTTGTCATTGACATTCCCAACCATCTGCGATGCAGACTGTTCTATTGATATAGGTTTTTGTGCCATATTTAACTGTTTTGTGAGTTGTCTGTAACATTAATTCCTTTGTAAAGGTACACATCTTGATTATTATTGTCGGTGTATTTGACATAGGCATCATCAGGGTTTGCGGTGGTCAACTTGAAATAAGCCGTATTTTGCGGAACGGAGACAGTCTTCTCGGTAAGCGTTGTTGCGTTGTGCGCATCTGTTGTCACTGAATTACTGAGATATGATTCGTCGCTACCATAGAATCGGATATTCGATTTTTGTGTTGTGCCGTTATACTTGATAGTCCTGCCCAAAACACATTCTATTTCTGCTTTGTCGCACTCAATAAACTTAGTGATACAAACAGGAAGTACATAGTTTTCATACGTTATATTATTACCGTCTGTACCAAGGCCGCTATCCCATTCAATTCCGTAATCCTCATACCTGCCATCAACATACATCCCCTTGTATAGATATGCCGCTATGTCACCGTTGGAATCCAAACCAAGGACATATTTGCGTTTTCGTATGCTGTTTATTCTTGTTCCCACAGTAACATCACTTCCACCATTATTGACGGTTGTGGTGTTGACCGTATCAATGTCTGTTTTATAAGTAATCCTAAAGTGTGTAGGATATACTTGTTCACTGTTTACAGTTAACGGAAGGTTCACAGAGATAAATGCGGGGTTATCAAGTTTTCTCGCTTTATTCATTTGTGTGGCAGAAAGGAACGTGTAACCGCCGTTTTCCTCTTTGTAAAATGCTACATAAGGTGGGAATGTGCTGTTTGCCATTGCGGAGGCAACGACCTTCGTAAGCCCAGTGGGGATTGGCAGATAATCCTTTGTGCAACAACAATCAATTATATCATTGTTGTTAAAAGCACCTAAATCTTGAGATGCGTATACACCAGAACCGTTAATGGTAAGTCCTTCATAGAAAGTCACTAAATCAGTGGTGATAACAATGTTATCGGTAACTTGCCCAATGGTTATTTTACCTGTTGTTCTATTAAGCACCGAGTCGGTGATGTCATTTTGGCCACACATTACCTTGACATTAGACAACTCATAACTTTGATATTTCCCATTTTGTGGTGGATTGGAATAACTCAGCCATTCTTGGCTGACTTCTTCTTCCGTGATGTAGCACTCAAACGTACCCCCATCAGTCACTTGCAGATTCGTTGGGCTTGTGTTATCACTTGCCTTGAGAACTGTGCTATTATCGCTCGACTTGACAACGACGTGCTCATTCGTCGGCAGAGTGATTGTCCGCTTAACAACTCCCGTAACAGTCACCGTGATGGTGATGTTGCCCGTGACGTAGCCGGTCTGGACTGTCCACTCACCGTTGACTTTCTCGGCACTAATGCTATCGCTACCGCCACCAGCCATCGCAACCGTAACATTAGTGATGTCATCTGACGGGTCAGCAGTGTTGTTCAGCGACAGTACCGATGTCCATGCGCTGCCCTCGGTGATGCCGCTCGTCGCCCCGGTGCCGCTCACACGGTTGTCGCTAATTGAGGCGGCGAAGGTGGCGGCATTGGTCGCACTCGCTTGGATGGTGAGTGTCACATCATCATTCACCGTTAGAGTGACAGTCGCAGTGGTTTTGTTCGCGGCTATGACAACAGTGCCGGAACTGGCGCTCACCGATCGAAGCAGTTTCCCACTGTCAGCCGTGATGGTGACCACAAGAGCGCTGCCCTCGCTCACCTGCTGAGTGCCGCTCTTGTCAGCAGAACACCCGCTCAGCGTGTTGTTGATGGTGACGGTATGCTTCGCGCCTCCCCAATCCAACTCCGTCATTTCAGGCTTAGGCAGTTGCTTGAAAGCGATATTGGCAAGAGCGTTAATCAGGGTATTCACTTTACTGTTCACCAACTCGATGTTGCTGATTACCTTGGTAAGGCCGGAAGACGAACCGCCGCCGACGGATTGCCAGGTGCTGGTAGTGGTGTCCCAGAACATCAGGGACTTGGTGTCGCGGGCGCAGTAGATGACCGACGGATCGGGGGAGAACATGCGGACGGAACTTTCGCCGGTCTTGACAACCAGCTTATTGTTGCTGGACTGCCAGAACACTTCGCCGACAGCGATGCTGTCCAAGGTCTTGCTGACCATGTAGTCGATCATGATTGGGTTCCTTTCTGAACCCAACTCAACCATGCTGCCGCTTGCCCACTTGTATACCCTCAGCGTGTGGCTGTTGATGTAGACAGCGTCTGGGCGCACAGACCATGCTTCGTCTCCGTCCTGTGTCCTGTGTTTCAATCCGCCACTAGTCTGACTGAACCAAGTGTCCCCTATCTCGAATGTCGGGGTGTATGAGCCTCCGTCGATGTTATCCAGGGCCGAACCCATCGACTTCAACACGATGACTCCGCGCTGGTGCCACTTCACTGTGCCGTTTTCGAGCGACGCATAGTCTCGCTTGAGGGCCTCTTCTACGGCCTCCAATGTCTCGGCCAGGCTCTCTTCGGTCACTGTCCCCGCTAGTGCCCGGATTATATCCAGCAACAGGGTGCCCACCTTCGTTGCGGTGTTTTCGCCTTCATTCTCGGCATCGCGAATCTCTATCGCTTGATTCTGTAATTCTGTTGTGTCCATATAATTGATATTTTTTGTTGCGAAGTTATGCGATTGTTGCCGCCGACAAAAAGACGGTTAAAGGAGTTGCAGGCCGCCATCACTGGCATGGCCACGGTTCTGCAGGGCAGACCGGGCATTCTCCAAGGCGTCGCATACCAGGGCGACACCCATCTGGCCTGTCATCTGTGCCATTGCTTCAGCCATCTTCATCACCGAACCGTAGAGCTTCGGGTAGAGCCAGTCACGCCGCTTGCGCGGCTCGCCGCTGGTGTAGCCGCCACCCCATGCGGGGCCACGCTTGCGGGGCTCGTCCAGGTGGTGCTCATGGCGGTAGTCCGGTGCCAGAAATGGCAAGTCACCACCATTGCTGTGGATGTAGCCGTAGCCCACGCCGAAAGCCTGGTAGACGCCATACTGGGCAAACTGCATCTGGATGTGGGCACTCATGCCGTCGTGCATGACATTTTCGGTCATCGAGGCGGCAAGGGCACCGGTGTCATGCACCTGCAGGTCCAGCTGCTTCTCGCACCAGATTTCAATCATCTTGTCGCTCCAGCCATCGATAAACTGGTCTATCTCCTGGGCGGCGACTTGCGGGTCACGGGTCACTGAGTCCATTGCGAGTCATCAAAGGTCAAGTCAACAGGTTCGTTCACCTCCACCCGGAAGTAGAGGCCGGTGCATCCGTTCAGGAAGTACTGTCCCAGCTCGTTCGTCCTGAGCGAGTCGGTGCGCAGGTATACCATCTCGTTGGCAAGGTCGTCCTCATCGATGATCATGCGGGACATCAGCTGCAGCAGCAGTGCCCTGCAGGTGTCAAGCGATGCCTGGTAACTCTCCATGGACTTGATGTCGAAGCGGCGCAGCAGGTACACCATCAACACCCGGGTGTTGAAGTAGCCACCGTTGCGCTGGCGTGATACGCGCCCATCGCAGGTGTCATCCACACAGAAAAACGCCTTGGTCGTGCGGAAACGCTCCAGCATCCCCTGCAGTCCACCGGGGCCTGAGCAGGTGCAGAACTGGAACGACTGCGCCTGTGCCAGCTTGTTGTGTGCGTGCAGATCGCGGAAGTAGTTGATGTAGTCAAACAGTTGTTTAGCGTTCATTTCTTCATCGATTTTTTGAATTCCTCAGCCTCTTTGGCTTTGGCGTTGAGTTCGGTCAGCGCCCGCCAGGTATCCATGGCCAGCACTTCAGCCTCCTTGGTGATATCGCCGCCCGTGAGCGCCCTGATTTGGTTGTCCATGATGGTGCGCATGTCGGGTGTGTCGCCTTCATCAGCTCCACCCGGCTTAAAGAAATGCGGGAACAGGTCGGCCAGCATGGCCTTGACCTGGGCCCACCATTGCAGCACCATCAGCTGCTCCCACGCTTCAAGCGAGCGTTCAAGTCCAGGATACAGCGTCACGGCCAGCTGCTGCACCGCTTCGTCGGAGTGGGACATCAGCACGCCCTGGTAACAGTTCTCGGCCACAAGGTAGGTCGAGAACTTCACGCCGTGCATATCTGCCGGCAATGCCGTCACACGCTCCCACCCTTTCGACAGCAGTTCCTGCAGCCTCACAGGGACGATGCCAGGTGTTGACATCCATTCCAGCTGCTCGATCATCCACGCAGCATCCTCACTATTGAGCCGGAACGATACAGTAGTGTCCTTGCCCTCGCATACGGCACGCACTTTGCATCGCCAACCCTGCACCTCGCGGTAGGACACCTCCATCCCAGTGAGGTGCAGAAGCACCGCCAATTTCGCCTGTGACGGCTCGGCGTTGCGCTCCATGGAGCGGAAGACCATCGCAAGCTCGCGCTGTGATAGCTCGTGCCATGCTTGCGGCAAACCGAATGACAGTTTGTTCTCATTAGCCGAAAAAGTAGGTCGTATCATCTTTCTTGTTCTCGTAGGGGGTGAATGTGTTAGCCTGGTGTGCAGTGCTAGACTCATAGGTCGGGAATTTCGTCAGGTGCTGTTCCAGGTACTCCACGAGCTTCGCCATGTGGAAGCGGGCCATGGACCAGTCACAGGCCAGATGGGCGCCGATAAAGAGCAGCGACTTGTTGATGACGATGTTCTGCTCAGTACTGGTTGCGTTATCCAGTTGTGCAACGCACAATTCGTGATGCAGCGCCTCCGAGATGTGATGTTTCAGCACCTGCTCGGCGGCAATAATCTTCGGCTGCAGCTCCGTCATCTTGGTGCGGTGAGCCTCGGTGATGCCCAACACGGGCAACTGCAGCCTGGCATTCCACGCCAACGAGGAGAACAGCATCTTGGCATAAACAGACGAACGCCATTCAGCCACACCACGCAGCGCGTCAATCAAGTCATCGACGGCATCGTCACGGCTATCCTGGATCTGCTTGCGAAGGCGGTTCACGCGGTCGCTGCTGGCAGGGGCCACATTCTGGTTGCTCACCACGCCAAGGCCAGTCTCAGTCAGCACGATGTCCAGATGAGGCAGCGCCTCAAGGTAGGCGTGCAGACAGATGACACGATGGGCAGGGAGCGCCAGCGCGGCATTGTCCTCGTAGTCCTGCCACTGGTCGCCCATGATGCGGGCCACCACATCCTCAGCAGCGGCGATGTAGTCCTGGATGCGGTTAAAGAGCGTCTCGTCCGGCATCACAGCCGACGGACAAACCGATTCAAAAATCTCCCTGGTAATCATTTCTCTTCAGTTTTGTTCAGTGAAACTTGCTTGGCATCGTTGTGCTGATCCAGCGTGGTCAGCATGATGAGAGGCACGTCCGGCTCGACCTTGTCTTGCCAGCCATTGTAATAGATGATCACCTGGTGTACCTTCAGCATCAGGTCATGCCAAGACTTCTCCAGCGACTGTTTAAGTGTAAACAGTTCGCGTTTATCGCTTCCGGAGTTGTTGCTCTGCGACTTGCCCGGAGTGGCGCCCACCAAGTTGGGATGGATGTTGTCGCCGTAGCACGTCATGTTGGCCGCCTCCTGGATATCCTCGCTCCAGTCGCCGCCCTCCTTGCCGGCATCGATGGTATTGATGCGCACCATCCTGTTCTCGTTGCCATTCGGGTCAATGTAGTAGCCCGTAATCCACACCTTGCCGCTATTCTCGATGCCAGCGACAAAGTTCTTGATGTTCTCCTTCTCCTTCTTGATGCGTTTCTGGATCGCCAGCGGGTCGCTGATATGCTCCTCCTCGCAGATGTTATACCAGTAATCCTTGTGGACCTCTACCTGGTACTTCACGCTCGCGTGGTTCTTGAGCTTCGCCTTCTTGCCGATGCCGATAAGCCGCTTGATGTCGAACCAGTCGCCGCGGAAGATGGCGGTGTAGTAAGGCACAGGATAGTACTGCAGCCCCGGTGTCGGGTAGCGCACCAGGATGGCAAACTTGCGGGCCCGGGTGCGCTCCTTGGTGAGGCCGTCGGCACCAGGCGCACGTCCCATCAGCACCTCGAGGTGACCCAGCGGGTTCTTCTCGTCCAGCAGCATGATGCTCTCAATGTCGCTCTTCTTTGCCGGGTGCTTGCGCCAGTTGGCATAGAAGATGTGGTTGATGCGGCCATGGCTGTCGGCTTGCTCGAAGCGGCAGTAACAAGACTCCTTGTGTCTCACCTGCACAATGCGTGATCCATCCCTCGAGAGGATAACCACGGCGACCGAGAAGAAGAAATACTTCATGTCGGTAGCCTGCTCCAGGAAGAACTCAGGCAGTGAGTTGTCCATCATCCAGCGCCTGATGTCAGCGTCCTTGGTAGGTAGGGCGGTGTCGATGTCGTTGTAGCGGATACCGGCACCGTAGCAGGTGAGCACATTGAAGTACTTGTTCTGGCTCATGATCTCATCCTTGCCGATAAGTTGAATCATGTGGAACGGCAGCAGGTCATCGGGCCCAAACGGGATGTAGTTCGTCTTGGGGTAGAACGGCAACGGCTTCGCTGCAGGGATGCCATCCTCATCGAAGATGTCGCCGCTGTCGGTCATCTCGCTCATCTCGGCATTCACCTTGGAGCCTTCTACGCGGAACACCTCACCCTTGGGGAACGGGAATGTTGTCTTGTCCATATCTATAGATATATTGTGTTGTTATTAATCTCGAACAGGGTCACGTCCCTGAACTCACGGATGACGTTACTCTTGGGCAGCCTCACGCGGTGTGTGCCCTTGCGCCAGTGGCCACCGATGCACACGGCACCCTTGTACTCCAGGATGTCGCCAGTGGCGAGCTTCCACAGGCGCAGGTCAACCGGCTGCCCACTTTCGAGCAGCAGGATGGCGTCCTTCATGTGCAGCACGCCTTTGGGTTTCTTAGTTGAATGTTGCATCGAATGTATCATCAAAGAGTCTCGGAATAACAGGAACATCAAACATCGCGCTCGTGCGAGCGGCACGGCGCCACGAGAAGGTGAAGGCAGGCAGGCTGCCGTCATCGTCGGTATGCTTCACTTCGGCGTCCGAGATGACAACCGGGTCAGTGGCCACACCGCCGTCCAGCAGCATCACCTCATAGGCCCGGGCCAAGTCACGGAACAGCTGCACGGCACCAGGGCGCAGCGGGCCCGTGTAAGACTTGCAGGTGTCCTCCTCATCAATCTTGAGCGGGCGAACCGAGCCAGCAACAAGAGCCAGCTCGCGGGAGATCTTCGGGTCATGTTCATTCATACCCTGGAAGTAGCAGGGCTCCCAAGCACCGAAGTTGTTACGCATCAGTAGCGCCAGCCGATGCGTCTGGGCGAGCGACACGCGGAAGGTCATCAGGCGTTGACCTGCATTGATTGTGTACTGCACCAGCTCACCCAGCGCATCGTTGACAAGCAACCGCGGAGAGCAGTCCACCTCGTGTATCTGCCCTGCAGCAAGGGCGCTGGCCAGCTGTACACTTTGAAGCATGCACATCTCCCCGTTGGCATAGACACAGGCAGCGGTGACATTCACCGCCTCTGTCGGCGACAGCAGCGTCACCATCTCCTTACGGCCCAGAGCCGTGTCACGCCCAGAGGTCACCGATGACAAGAAGCGTGAATCCAGGAAGTCGGCAGCCGGCATGCTCACGCGAGTTCTGGACTGGATGAGGTGCAGCGTTTGAGATGAATCGTTCACCGTAAACGTGAAGTCTGCCATCACGCCAGTGATGAGAGGCGACAGCAGCCGGTCCAGGTCATAGACCTTGACCACGCCATCCACGGGTGTATAGCTGCACGACAGCACCGTTGACCCGCCAGCATCGGCGATCGACAGCGACAACGTGGAATTGGCAGAGAATACCACCACGTCAAGGTCACTGACGAATAGATAAGACGATGATATATCAGCGTAATTAATCATATTGCGAAATTAGCGAGTAATCAGCTGTGGCGAAAAGACAGAACGAGGCCGCTTCTCAGCCGCCTCCCTCCGTATTAATTAATTAGTTTTATGAAAAAAAATCATTACTTTAATATTGCAAAGTTACAATATATTTTTGGTTTACCAAATATATATTATAGAAATAGCGACGACTGGCACAGGAACCAGCCGCCGCTCGAGCAAAGGATTAAGTGTTTATTTGGCTTGTATCATAGCCCATGTAGGGTAAACGGTGGAGACGCTCACTTCATAGCCCAGGCGCCACATGACGGTGGATATCAAGTTAAGGTCTATCGTCACCATGTCGGCCATTGTAGCCTGAATCTCGGCAGTGGTTTTGTATTCCACATCGTCGCCGTCATAGGTAGCCGGGCGATAGTTCATCAGCCATTGCAGCAACGGCATCATCTCTTCTTTGGCCTCACCGTTTTTCACTGCATCCATATTCTTGCGCAGCACCTCAAGATACTGGTCGTCTCTCATTCGTCACCTCCTTCCTTATCCATCTGGTCGAGGAAATAGCCGATGGCCTTGTGATAGCGCCTCAGGTCACGGATAGATGCGAACTTCGCCTGACCAGCGTCTTTATCCAGGTCAACAGTATAGACCTTGCAGCCAGGGTCGTCTGGGTCATCAGGATAGATGTCGCGCGAAATCGTCACCTCTATCTCATGAGGATAGGAAAATGTGACGCTCTTCCGTACGGTTATGCTTCGCTGGCTCATACGCTGGCCACCCCCTTTCTCGCTGTCATGCGCGTCATGCCCTTGTAGTCACTGTTGATGATCCAGCGGTCGCCGTCCCAGTTCTGGAACTGGCGGTTACCCATGAAGGCTCCCAGGTAGTCCCACTTGTTGATAGCGCGGTTGAAGGCCTGCACCCGCAGCCGGTGTTTCTGGTTCGTGGCCATCGTGTCACCCATGCGGCGAATCTCCTGGAAGGTGCACTCTGCATCGGTCACCACCTTGCGACCGTTGAGCAGCTGGAAATGATATCTCTTGGCGTTCATGATTGGCCTCCTTTCTCTGAGTCAAAGTTGATGGTGCCGGATTCGCACTTGTCCATGTCTATCTCCCCGGCGAGTTCAGCAAGATAGACCACTGCCGCCTTGGGCTGGGAGGTTTGGTTGGTGGGGTCGCCGCAGTAGATGGTGATCTGGCAATGGCCTGGGACACCAGAATAAGGCTCAACGACCAGGGCTCGAGCCCTTGACTTGGCATACTTGCGGTCCAGCAATCGGCAATGATCCTTGATGGCCTTGGTTAGATCCTGAGTGGGCTTCTTGCCTTTGATCAGGCGATGCTTGAGGCGCGATGCGAACAATGCCGCTTCTTCTCCTTTACGGTTCGAGGCTTTGTATGTCACTACCTCGGTGCAGAAAAAGATCTTCATACCTCACCTCCTTCCTCGCTCTCGCGCTCCTGGCGGGCGGCGGCACGGTTGTCATCCACCTTCTTGATGTAGTTGTCGCGCAGCTCCTCCATGAGCTTGTTGTAGTGGGCACAGATGGCCTTGCGCTCGTCGGCTGTGATCTGAGCGCGGTCGTTGAAGCGACCTTCGGCATCGGCGAGCTTCATGATCTCCTGTCGGGAGAGGCCGATGCGCTGCGCTTCCAGGTTGCTGATGCGGGTGGTGAAGTCGTCAAGGTCGCCCATGCCCTCGGTCGGGGCATCGAGGTGCAAGGCGTGGCGCAGGTCGGCACGCTTATCCTTCAGGCGCTCAATCTGAGTCTTGAGGTTGAGACGCTGCAGGGAGAATTGTTCTTTGATGCTGGTGCGCTCCAGCTGGTAGGCGTTCTTGATGATGCGGTAGCGCTCATCCGCCTCGTGCAGTTCCTGGGCCTTTTTGTTCATCAAGGCTTGACGGGCACGGGAATATTCAGCCTCGGTGCGCTGATTGCGTACTGCAGCCGGGCTGGTCCAGCCGTTTTGTTGATTGCCGGTCATCATAACTGGTCACCTCCTTTCGCAATACTGATGCACAACATGACGGCGAGATGACACACCCAGGCGATGATCGCCACGATGGTGATGTCCATGTGCTGTTCGCTGATGAGGTAGACGAACAGGCACATCAGGGCGCAGAACGCCAGAAGGATGTTGACTTGCAGGGTTAAAAACTTCAGCACGATGTGACCCAGTGCTGTGGCCAGAGCTTCATAGCTCTCACTCTCTCGGTTGATTTGATACGTTGTGTTCATAACACTTGTTGATTACAGCAATAGGCAGAATACAAAAACGGCTGCCTGTTCCGTTGCTGTAATCAACAAGTGTCATCTCCGATGGAGCGCCATTTATGATTCGGAAAGGCAGCCTTCTATCGGCTGGTTTTCGGGCATAAAAATAGCCCGAAGGATGTTCGAGCGGATAACCGACGCTCAGGCGGCGATGACAAACATCGTTGATTACAGCGCTGCAAAGATAGAGCGAAAAGAAATTTCCCGCCAAATTTTTGATGGGAAATTTTCAAAAATATGCTTTAGAACATATTTTACTCAATCATTGTTATCAAACAAGCTGCCCTCATCACGCATTTTGTTGATATCATCCACTGTGCCCAGCACCTGAGGCCGCAATGAGGCTATCTTCTGGCGCACCGCTTTCATCTTCATTGGTGGTGTGTCCAGCAATTCAACATACAGTGATATGAGCCGCAAGGCCTTGTCCTTGGGATGGACGGCATGACCCTGCTTCATGCGCGCGATCATTTCGGTCATATCAGGCTCGACAGCCTCAAGATCCGCCTGGGCATGAGAGAGAAGTGCATCCCGATCATTCGCGGCCACCTCATAGCCCTGAGCACGCAACCTGTCGCGCTGTTCCAGCAGATTGTCGCGCCTGAAACGCAACATCCTGTAATCTTCAATTCGGTCAATAATACCAATAATTTCAGTCTGTTCCATGATTAAGTATCTCTTTTAATTCAGGTTCATACATGATACGGATGTCGTGGCCTTTAGCCCGAAGATCCTCAATCTTTTTGACCTTGCTGGGTCCAGCACCGTTACCCATAACTACCAACGTTGTCTTGCCTGATATGGCGGTGTTGATGTCCGCACCCAGTCCCTGGAGACGCTTGCCCAGCTCGTTACGGTTCGGGTAGGCTTCGAAGGTACCGGTAATCACGACCGAGGCATGGAAAAACGGGGTGGACTTGTCTGCCACCTGGTCATCGGCCAGCGGATCCAGCGTAGCACGTTCATAGGAACGGTTAGCCTTATTCATCATCACGCTTTTCAGGCCACCGACGCCCACCGTTGACACGACCTTGCCCTCATGGGCAAGCAGAACTTTTGCGCAAGCCGTAGCATCATCCAGGGCATCGTGATGAACGCCCATATTAATACCATACTTGGCGCAACATGCTTTTAGATTAAGTCCTGTAAGTTCATAGGTGCATATATTGTTATCGACATCGATACCCGTGAGATGGTAATAGTCCATACAGTCACGCAGCACATTAATATCCATATTGCGATTGTGGCAAACGATAGGCAAGTCGCCAATCAATTCGCGGATCTGCTCGAACAGCATTTCAAAAGTCGGAGCATCCTTCACCATTTCGGGCGTGATGCCATGAATGTCAGTATTAAGTTTAGTCTGTCTATCAGGGATAGGTCTGATGAGTGAGTAGAACTTCAAGGTGATAACCCCGTCAAGAACCACTACAAGGCCGACAGCACAGGCACTTGTGCGAGCTGGGGTCATGATCTCGAAATCAATAGCAACAAAGTCTTTGATGTTCATAATCCTACTATTTAATAAAGTTTCACCCCGCAAAGATAATAAAAAAAACATAAAAACGCGCCCCGCGCTGCCCTCGATGGGGCGTTGGGTGGGCACAAAAAAAAGCGAGCGGGCATCACTGCTGGCTCACTTTTTTGTGTAAACTTTATTAAAATAGTCAATATGATTAACGCGAAAACACCGCAAAGGTAACATATATTTTTGGTTCACCAAATATATTTTGATGGTCAAGTATAGAAAAATGCCCCTGGATGGTAGGGGCAAGTTAATCAGTCTTTCTTGGCTTCACCCGTCTGGGTGATGGCAAGGAAGATACCAGCCACCACGACAGCGCCCATACTCTCGAGGTGTTCAGCCATGTTAGCGAAGCTGCTACCCTTGGTGATCACGTCATCGAAGATGACCACCTTGCGGCCATTGAAGAACTTCGCATCGAAATGGAGGACCGACACCTTGGAGATAGACTTGCACACCTTGTGCTCGTGCAGAGCCAGTCGGTCGCCCTCGACCTTGATGTGCTTGTAGGCGTTATCCATCTTGGTTGCTTTGCATACTTCACCCGCGAACTGCTCGTAGCGCATACAGGTTCTCTCCTGGGTGCTTGCAGGGATGCAGACCAGGGTACAGCCTTCGAGACCGGGCAGGTTCTCATCGAGCGTCTTGCTGACCCACTGGGCGACCTCACTAGAGGTGTTCACGTCGCCGTCCTTGAATTTCCACACCTTCTTGCGGATGCCCCAGGCTTGTCCTGTAGCCTGCACCGAGGTAGGGATGTAGGTGTAACGTGCTGCCATGAAAATGTTGTCGTTGTTGACAAAAGCTGAAGTGTTGTCGATGCGTACCATAATAAAGAATGTTTTAGTGAGTTAATATTTTTTATTGACACTGCTTTGGCGCGAGCGATGCTAGTGACTTACAGCAAGGGTTGACCGACAAATTACTACCCCAACGGGGCTGGAGAATTTATCGAGGCAACTCGACATGGCCCTTGCTTGTCACGTGTCGCCGCAACTTTGCGGTGGCTAATAAAAAAATGACTCACTGGACATTCATGGTACGCATCACCCTCACGGCAGCCACAACGGCACCCGCCACCAGGCAGCGTAATTCCAACCCGATGCAGGCTACCAGGGGCATCCCTATAACCAAAGAAATTCACAGGCGACACAGCACAAGCCCAATGGGCCAGAGCCGATGGCAACCAGCCCGTTGAAGCACCCTAGTCTGCAGCCAACAGGAGAGGGCCAGCGGCACGGCAATGAGCGGGTGACCACCGCTGATGAGCGACCAAGCAACACATCAACACGGGGTGAGCGCGAGAGGGGAGCGAGTCCCAAGGTGCCCGTCCTCATGGTTCTGAACAGCCCGCATGGTGCCACCAAGGGCACACCACATCACACCCGAGAGCCTGGGCCAAGTGGTGGCTATCCTTTCAAGTACTTGAAGAAATGGAAACAACTGGAAAGATTAGCGCCTACCATATAGACAAAAAAAATGACGCGACCATCACTGGCGGCGCCATCAAAGAGTATACCAAAATGCTATCTAATTAACAACCCAAAAAACAGCTTACCACGAGCTGGTGACGGCCATCGAGAATGCCACCTTCGGGAAGCGCTCACAGCCGATGCACAGCGTGTCGAAGGCATCGCTGCCGTCGGTGCGGGCTTCCAGTTTATCCTCCTCGGTCTCGGCGAGCTTCTCGCCACGCTTATCTTTGCCGCCGTTGTACACGCCGGCCGTCTGGATACTCACCAGCAGATCCTCATTATTCTCACGGTTGATCATCACCTTCAGCTTCGACTTGCCCGCAAGCATGCGATTGATGAGCAGCTGCTTCTCGATGTGGCGCATGGGTTTGCCGATGTACACCTCATTCACGCGCCAGCCCTTGCTACGGAAGGCATCCTTGATGACCCACCTGAAGTCCTGGTCATTCACGGCATAGTTACTGCCCAACGCCGTGCTGTCATAGTAGAACACCACCTCCTTGCGCTTGTGATGGCGGTAGTACAGGCAGAAGTCACTCACCAGCTCCGGCAGCTTGCGCTCGAACTTCACGAAGAATGACTTCAGCACCAACAGCTGACTCTTGCGGGGCTGCCCGGCCACGAGCCAGTTGATGTTGGCATTGTAGTCAAACGCGATGGCGATGGGCTGGTTGGTGTCCACGTCACTGTCGGCCAGCGAGCATGGCTCCTTGATTTTGTCAAACTGGTACTCCAGGTTATCCAGATAGCTGAAATTCGCCGCGCTGTACTTGTTGGCCTCAGTCATCGAGTTGTAGAAGCCGTCACGGGCGATGCCGATGCGCTTGCACAGTACCGACGTCTGAAACGTGAGCGGCGGCAGGTCGCGCTTCAGCTGGTTGATGAACGCCTCGCCCAGCACCTGCATATTGTAGATGGTGGAGGCTTCACGGTAGTAGGTCGCTACCGAGCGCATGCGGCACAGGTCACGGTGCAGCGTGCTGATCTTCGAGCGGATAGACCGCGAGGGCTCCTTGCCCTGAGCCACCATTTCACGGATATGCTTCTCATAGCGCCAGATCTCATACACCGTGCCCTGGATGAGCTGTATCAGTTCCTTGTCGCACTTCTTCTCATAGTCCAGGAACCAGGAGCCCTTCTTGGTCACCGGCATATCGCTCGTGATGAGCATGCCATGGTGGAAGTAGTGCTTGCCGAAGTACTGACGGTTGCCACGGTTGGCGGGCAGCGTCTCATCCTTGAGCTGTTCAAAGTTGATGAACTTCGCCTCATCAATATCCAGCGCGTCATAGCTCTGTGAGTTTGACGTGCCCGTGCGATCCTGGGAGATGATGAAGCCGATGCTACCGTTGTAGAAGCTCAACACATTCTCGTAGTTCTCCGGCTTGAAGATGGGCTCTGGCCATCCCCAAGCCTTCGGCGGCTTGATGCCGATGCACCAATGGATGTTGCGCTTATAGCCCAGCGTCTCCCAGTGCGTCAGCATCGACGGCAGCGTGTTGGTGAGTGCACGCTTACAGTTGGGCGACACGATGCCCGTGATCGAGCCAGGCATGCGCTGCATGTTCCTGAGGTTCCACATCGCATGGATGACGCCCTTGCCCAGGGCACGACCGGCACACAGGACGGTATCCTTGGCACCGGTGTAGATGACTTCCTGTTGGATGTCATTCATGTAGAACGGCTGCGGTTCAATCGGCTTCATCGTCATCAGGTTTTTGAGGGTGGAACAGTTCGTCAGCATTGAAGTCAACCGGTTCAAACTCGACATCCTCCACTTCCTCGCTCCAGTAGGACTGGATTTTCTTTTGGATACGCTCGCGGATGTTCGGCACCGGCTTGAATCCCGCCACGCTCGGGTCATCCGTCGGCTTGAACGGCTGTGGAATAATCTTATCGAAGCCCCGGTCGATAAGGTCTTCCTTGTCCAGCTGGGTGTATTTAGCATACTTGTCGGCAGCCGCCACCATGCTCTTGGCGTCCTTGTTGACCTTGGCCAAGTTGTAGGACTCCTCAATCATCTGCAGGAACTTGAAGCGGTGATACTCCTTGGTCGTCTTGTGCATCTCGCCCATGATGGCCTTGATGATGCGGATGTCCTGGTAGGCCTGTGTGCGCTGCACCCCATGCTCACGCATGATGCGGTCGGCGATGTCACGGTCACGCGTCAGCGGCCACTGCAGCCAGTAGGTATACACCTCCCTGAGTCGCAGTAGCCGCTGTTGCATCGCAGCCGGCACATGTGCCTGTTGCATCTGCTCGACGGAGTCAAACAGATGTTCCTTGGCCAGTTCAATCGACGGAGCGCTCATAGGTCTTCATCAGCGGCCATGTCCCGCAGGTAGTTATGCGTCAGCTGAACCGCCAGCGGTGAGCCCACGTCGGCCAGCTCCAGCTCGCGCTTACGCAGCCGGTGGGCCGTCTCAGCCTTGGCCTTGAGATATACCTGGCGCAATGGCGACCGCTTGTCGGTCAATGCCAGGCGCAGCTTATCCTCATCATATCCGATGAGGGCGGCAATCTCGGTGATCGGTGTGAGATCCCTGGCAAGTTCCATGATACGCTCCACCGTCGGGCCCTCAAAGTATTGAGGGCTCGAATCCGGTCTTTCGTAGGTGATTGAATCCATCACTCAGCTGATTATAGATGTTGAAGTCACTCAGTATCACGCCGCACTCTGCACGGCCACCCACCGTCTGGTTTTGACTCGTGACGATGCACACCCTGTGTGCGTCGTTGCACATCAGCACCACCTTGGAGTGGTTCTGGCACAGTACCACTTCATCGCACACACCCCGCATCATCGGCAGCAGCTCCATCGTCTTCTTGGTTGCCTTGAGGTCCAGAAACAAGGAGCAAGTCTGTACCAGCGACGCCTTCTTGAGACGGTGCAGCCGCCTGAGGAAGGCTTCGCTGGTCGAGAATGTGGAAATGGTAAGCTGTGCCGGTCCCGTCTGCTGCAGTACCTGTTCAATTACCTCAGCCAGGTTGGTGCGGCTGTCAAAATAGACCTGGCAGGGAGATTTTGATAGCGGCGCCAGCGAGAACGCCACCTCACTCATGGCCTTCTGCCTCAAGATCGACACCCAACTGCAAGAGCTCGGCGCTGACTTTGGCGCCCAAAGCGCCACCGGCAGCGCGGAGGTCTGCAATGGCAGCAGAAATTTTGGACATCGCTTCAGTGCTCTTCTCGCCGTCACCCTCGCCGTAGGCTTTGACAAGAGCAGCCTTCCACTTCGAGATAGACTTGCGGGCAGCGTTGATTCTCGCTTTATCCCTCTCTGGGGCTTGGTCATCGGCAGTGTTGTCTGCCTCGGCAGGGGCAGGCTCCTGACCGGGGACGAAGCCGTCATACTTCGCCAGGTTCTCGCGATACTTGCGGTCGGCCTCATCCAGCAGTTTCAGGTACTCATAGCGGTCACACGGGGGAGCTGCTTCCATCTCCTTGAGGCGGTGATGCAGGTCACGCACCTTGTGGTAATTATCAATGTTGCCGTCCCATAATGCACGAATTTCGGCAGGCAGCTGGTCATGATCAGGACGCTTGCCACGAGCGATGGTGCCCTGAGGCAACTCGGCATCGGTGGTGATGACCGGTGCATCTTTCAGAGTCTGCTCCA
>Ga0326512_10000777_pt1 | contig 26917 bp, 45 predicted proteins | sample 1_2617_0518_D_FD_203652 | JGI IMG/M metagenome (GOLD analysis project Ga0326512, IMG submission 203652) | Bovine rumen microbial communities from UC Davis, California, United States - 1_2617_0518 | ecosystem: Host-associated > Mammals > Digestive system > Stomach > Rumen | place: USA...
ACATGTGGTATGAAAACGACGCATGGTTTGTTTGGCAGAACGGCCAAGCGCTTCCGCTTGGTGATGATTCATCAATAATCGGGAATCTCACTGAACGCGTAGATGAATTGTCCACTGAACTGTCAAGCAAGTTAGATATTTCAGCTTTCAATGATTTTAAAGCTGATGAACTTACTGCATACACACTTTCAGTGGATGTGTAGAATGAATTGACCACAAAAGCAGACACATCTTCATTGACTGCTTATGCGCTTTCAGATGATGTTAGTGCTGCACTCGCTGACAAGAGAAACTATGTTGACCTTAGTTATGTGCGCCATCTGGATTATTCTAAACCACAAGAAATACTAGGATTTAGTGTTTCATTGAATGCAACGCCCGAAACAATAACAAAAATAACACACTATAGTGAAAATGTTTGGCGCTGGGAATCATGGAATGACCGTGATGCTGAAACTATATGGCTTGACCTTACTGATAGCGAACATCCTATATTCATATATGGTCCATCTACAACCTATTACTATACTACTTTCACAATTCCAGACGGAGCAACATCTTTCAGTCATACATTTGACTTTAGTGGTGCTGGAAATATGTGTACTATTTCATTGCTGACTGAAGACACAATCGCTTTAAGAAATGACAACATAAGTCAGTTCCGTAATGATGCAGACTATATAACAAAAGAACAAGTTAACCCTGATGTTCAATATTCTGGATGGGCAGCAAAAGCACGCGTTTCCATGGGTATGAATACAGAGCAATTTTTATCTGGTGCTACTACTTATCCTTATGAATTTTTAAGTAGCATGACACGATGTGACTTTGGTTGGCTTGGCTATGATGGAGGCGCTTTAAGAATAACATCACATCAAGTTTATCCATGGATTCTGTCTACATTGTCAGGAACTTCCTTTGACCCAGTGATTGAAATGAAATGGGGCTACCAATATTTAAGGTCAAAAAGAGGCGCTGTCATTCGAACTTTATATCAAGGCCCTTGCTGGAAGTCACCTCTTATTGATGGAACTACAACATACTTGATTAATAATAATTGTGACAAATTCTACATAATCACTGGCGACCCTTCACGCACAGGATTCTATACTGGTTCATCATACAAAACAATAACACTTGCTTCTGGCGGACTAAGCGTTGAAACATATGACGGACAAACAGAACAGATTGTTTGCACAAGACAAGGTACAATTAATGATACAACTCCAATTGTTCACTATGTTGCGTTTGAAGATGACCTGTCAGCTGGACTTTCAACAAAGCAAGATAAGTTGACAGACACGCAGATTTCAGCAATCTGTTCAGTCGTTGATGAGCGCGCCACAATAGTAAAACATCTGGATAACACTATATCCTCGTATAACATCGAAGGTACTTTAACCAATAAATCCATACCGACCAAAAGTGAGGCGGTTGAAGTCCATATTGGAAGAGGTGTGACAGACATTGGTAGTTCCGCGTTCAATGGTTGCAATAACCTTACTACGGTTTCAATACCAGATAGCATAACATCTATTGGCATTTTTGCGTTCTGGGGTTGCGGCGGTCTTACTTCTGTGACAATACCCGGAAGCATAACAAGTATAAGTGAAGCGGCATTTCAAAATTGTTCAGCTCTTTCAACATTGAATATCAACGATGGTGTAGCTAGTATAGCCGAAGGCGCGTTCAGTGGATGCACCAGTCTTACAAGTGTGACAATACCCGACAGCGTGACTTATATTGGTTCATCTGCCTTTCAAGGTTGTTCCAGCCTTACGACCGTAGACATAGGCAATGGAATCAACAATATGGGTGATTCTATATTTGAAGGGTGCGATGCGTTGTATATGGTCACATTCAAAGATACGACTATGTTGTACATTCAATCGGTTGCAACCTATCCATTTGGTATAAATAATCCAACAACCATAATCAAGACATGGAATGCTGCAAGCCAAGAATGGGTGACTGGCAAAGGTTATGCTACACGATTCAACTACAGTAGCGCATTCATCCAGCCATTTGGTAGAATGATGACATTACAGCCATACGCCGTAAATACATTCACAACAAGTTCTACAATAGCATCATTCACTATATCAGTAAATGGAACTGCTGGTACATTAATGCGCGAACTTTATTTTACATTGACACTCGGCAGTGGTGTGACATCATAGCCAATAGCATGGAATGAAGCAATAGATGTTTTCCAAGGTGGTAGCGCAGATGCTGTTGCTCCAACAACTGGTGTAAATCTATATCACATCATCGAATATACAAGTGGTCATTTCGCAGTACAGAAGATGATATGAGGTAAGACAAAATGACCGACGAAAAGATTTTTGAGATGTTTCAGAACTTCTTAGACAAGCTCCAAAAAAACACTGACGAGCTTCAGGAGATGCTCCGCAATCATGAGAAACGTCTCATTTATCTTGAGACAAAGAAGGATGATGGAAACATCAAGAGTAAGTTGCTTGAATGGATGGCCAAAGCATTGATTATTGCGGTGACATCAATATGCGCATTGGCTGGTGGTGGTTCACTCTTAGCAAAGGTCATTGGTTTATGAGTTATATGCTTGAACGTATAGAATCAGGCATTGCCAATCTTCGTCAAGCAATCAAGTTTGACATATATGAGTTCAACAATAGCCAGCAAGAAGCAATGTTGCATAGGCTGGATGAAATAGAGAATGTAGTAAACAAAGTGAAAGAAGGTATGTGATGATTGTAAAATGGTTCGCAAAACGTTATGTCATTGGTATGTTGAATGACATGCTTGAACAGTATAAAGACAATGTTTCAAAAGTCAGAGACATTTTGAAAACATGGATTGCTCGGCTAGATAAAATCTTGTTCACGTTCAGGTCTTTGCTTGAGAAGCTTGAAGACAACAAGATTGATGATGCTGAAGTTGACCAGACAGTAGCTGAAGTTGAAAACATCATCAAAGAATGGTAAGATGAAGAAGCTTATTTTAGCAACTGCCATAGCATTATGTGGCTGTACATCTGCGCCATCATTCATGGATGGTACTATCACTAGATTAGGAGCTATGTTGCCATATGATGGGCAGCTGTACGGCGTACAGCTCATCTCATATCTGAATGGCTGCATAGTACGAACACCAACCAATCTATGCTACGAGATTGAGCGTAAGCATTCAGCCACAAACAACTGGTGTTGGGGAATGTTGAAGACTGTGGAAAATAGCTCAACCAAAGTTAAATTAAAATAATATCTTGTATATGTTTGAAGCTGGCCTACTACATATAGTAGGCCTTGATTTATAATCATTTTATAACCATATCTCATAATGTCTATACCAGATGAACTTTAAATAAAATCCGGCATTTTATTTTATAACCATCTGGCATAGCTTTGGTGATATGCCTATAATTGAAAATTTACGTATGTTTTTATAGGGTTAGTATATACTATATGTAGTTATACTACCCTGAAAACCATACTATATGTATACATTGAAAAGGTACCCCGGAATCCTCGTTTTATAACCATTTTATAACCATTTTTGATATGTACTTTGGGCGGCTATTTTGATATAATCCCGTGCCATCAGCCAAAATAAGGAGAAATGACATGGCAAGAGCACATGGAAATGGTACACTCATCAAGCGTGGTAATACATATCAAGCCAGATGGATGGTTAAAGGAAAGCTCTATACTCGTTCAACTGGTTGTTCAACGAAAGAAGCAGCCCAGAAGAAGCTTGAAGAGTTCACAAAACCATTCCGTGAAAACTCAACTATCGAAGTTCTCGAAAACCTTACAGCTAAAGTCCGTGTAGCTGAAGGAATACTCAAGGACACGAAAAACAAATCAGCTCCACCTATTAAACTGATGTTCTTAGTTGATGTGTATAAAGGTGATGTGAACACAGGTTTGATAAAATCTGGGACTGAAAGCCATTATGAATCAATCGTAAATGTCTTTAGAGAGTTTGTCAAAAAAGAATATGCGCATGAAATAACAAAAGAAGACGTTGAACGCTATCTGACATATATGAAACAAAAGGTTGGCCCGAGCAGATATAATGGTTCCTTGAATTCACTTAGGCATATGTTTGAAGTTGCGATGAAACATGACTATCGCATACGTGTAAACCCCTTTGATGGATTTGTTAGGATGAAAGGCGACAAGTTGCGTACACGTAGAGAGTTGACGACAGATGAAGTTAAAACTCTATGCAAAGTGGCGAATGAACGAAGTCCAGAACTTAGCATGTTGTTCGAACTTGGCGCATACACAGGTTTAAGGTGTTCAGATTGTATGCGGCTGAAATGGTCCAACATTGATTTCAACAAAAAACTCATAACAATAACGCCGGTTAAAACTGAACGTAGCGGACTGCAAGCTCGTATACCACTTCATCCTAAACTTCAAGAGAAGTTGTCGAAATGGCCACATGAAGGTGACCGGATTCTTGTGAAGCTGAACAAAATCGGGCGGACAAATCTCAATAGTCAGATTGCAGCCGTCTTTTCTTTGTCTAAAATAAAAACACATATGCATGATTCTTCCGGCAGGCTCAAAATCACGACTGGGTTTCATGCTTTGAGACATTACTTCATCTCACAGTGTGTAAAAGAAGGTATACCAATTTCGGTTGTCCAAAAAATGGTTGCCCACACTTCAGCAGACATGTCATTGGCGTACACACATACATTCGATTCAGATTTGCATTTGCCAGACTTTGATGGAGAGTATGAGAAAATAATCTTGAAGAAGACAACTGTTGAAGCATTGAACAAGGCTAAAGGTGTATATGAGCTTGATGATTTTATCATGTCATTGCTCAAGGGAAACACAACGTCCATAACACATATAAAGACTAAATCTGACATTGAGCTTGATGAGATGCTTGATGAACTCATCCCAGATAAATAATATGCTATAATATGCAGCCACACAGATATATTGTTTGGTCTGTGGGTCACCTCGGGTGAGGTGGCCATTTTTTTTTTTTTGAAAAATAACTGTGTACAAAAATCTTGACTTGTGATATTATGTTAGACATAACAAACTTAGTTAGAAAAGGTCTAACTAAGAAACAACAAAAACAAAAGGAGAAAAACAAATGAAGACACAGACCAAACAGAACAACGAAAAAAATGAAACGCCTGAAGCGGCAAAGCCAAGGCGCGTTCGTCGTGAACGTAAGTTCATGCTGTACGTCGAAGGACAGGGGTTGATTCGCATCGACAATGAAGGTGGTGCTATGCCGAACTTCACAACTGGGCATATCATCACTTACACTTCTCGGTCAGCGGCAGTGTTCGCCCGTGAGTTCTTCCTCAGCATTAAGCTTGCCGAAAGCATCGACATCGTTGCTAAAGTTGGCTAAATGAAAATGGCTGGTGGCCGTGTGGCCACCAGCCTATTCATAAAGGAGAGAACAAATGAAAATCAAAGAACTGTTGAATAAGCTCAATGAGATTGTGAATGAGAATCCAGCAATGCTTGAAAGCAATGCTATCATTCAGGTAGATGCAGACCACATCTACACGGTTGACATTGATGAAGTGAATGTTGTTGACGGACAAATTGTTTTGGAAGGAGAGTGGTAATATGACAATCATTGAACAGCGGACAATGGAAATCATCTGCCACATTTTGCCAGAGATTGCAAAGCAGCTGAAGCGGATTGCTGATGCGCTTGAACGAAAGGAGAATGAAAATGACTGACATGGATAAAGTACATAAGTACATGACATTGACTAAAGCAATGCGTCACTACAGCTATCCTGACAAAGAGAAGTTCCAATGCTCATATCCAGATTTTCAAGAGCAACGTCCTGAAACAACATTCTTTGCAGACTTCAGTGTAGCAGATGTCTATGGTGTAGATGCCATAAAGGACACGTACAAGCGAGCATTTTGCGGCTGGAAACATGACGTAAAAATGTTCACTGAACTTGTCGCAGCATTGAACCATAAAATCTGGGAATGGTATGATGCTGGCGTTGATGAGTACAGCAAACTTTATGATGGTCTTTGGAGAAAAGCTGATGACTATCTCCAAAACAACTTCACGAAGAAGTCTGATGTAGCATATTGGTTTGCTGTACTTGACTAAACATCTCGTTTATGAGACAATGAAGCCACTTGCTCAAAAGAGCAGGTGGCTTTTTCATTCATCAACAACGGTATAACAAAATGTCATGTAGTCTTGATATAGAAATCATCTCTCAATTTGATTGTTGTAAATTTGCAAAACAAAATAGAGTGATTTTAGATAAACTTTCAACAATTACTCGCAAGAATGGCATTGATGTATGGTCATTGCATATGGATGATGAAATAATTGTTAGCAGCAGTGTTGATAATGATAAATTTCATGTATGTCATATTTCTACTAGTTTGGTTGCTAATCCAAATTTTCCAAATCATATACGTTATTGGAATAGATATGGCGCTGGAATGCCTACTACATGGTATGAAGATGTGTTTAATGAATTGATGAGGAAGTTTGAAAAACATCTTTCAGATATACGTTGTGCTGATTATAAATTTATTCAAACATATTGGTATTTGGAGAAGGATTGTTCTAATGAGGCTGAGCCACATTTTTACGAAACAGCACATAGAGGGCTTTATGTCGGCAAAAAACTTGTCTATAATGGCAGGTACTATGGTCCAGATGACAGTGACGGTATAAACGTTGAATGGCAGCAGCCATTAGAATACTATTTCGCTAAACAGTTTCTGACGGAGCTACATTTGGAAAGAGACATGTACCCTGAACGGAAGATAAAAATTGATGAGAAGTTTGATTTGAGAAACTATAATATCTTGAAACATGCTTGGGAACAAGCAAGCGAAGAGTTGAAGGACAACTAAAGAAGAAATGTTATGTCAGCATTTGTGACAAGTACAGTACGTATATGGTTGATTGACAAGCTTCATCCTGAAAAATCATTTAATGAGTTTTCAGAGTTTGCTGATGAGATTGCTGAAAATATCTATTTGTTAAATCATAATAAGCTTATAAACGATGCATCACAGCATACAAATGATGGACGAAAACCTATTGATATAAAAATTAAACTTGAAACTGGTGAAACATTAAACATCAAAGAACTATATTTTGAAGCATTAGATGATATGGATATTGCAAAAGATTCATCAACATTACAAAGCTATAGATGTTTCAGTGATTGGCATTACACATATAACGGCCCAATGTCTAGAAGTATAGTTGACCCGTATGGTAAAAGCATACTAAATATCAATGAGTATGTTGAAGAGTTATATGCAAATGAGTACATTGAACTAAAAGACAATCCAACGGGTGCTGTTAAAACTGTAGATGGTGATTGGTTGGCACATCTAAAATGGATTGATGACAACCCAAAATGGAGCTTTCAAAAAATCGTACTTGACAATCTTCCTATGTACATAATTAATGCTGATTTGAACTACCGTTCACTAGATGACTTCTAGACTCTTCGAGCATCAGGCCATATAAACTATCATCCAACGGAAAGAAACACTCCATACGTCATCCACGGCCATCTCCATATGGCCGGAGACTGATAACCGAAATGAAACTTGGGCAATCAACCATAGTGTGACAAAATGTCACACTTCTAGAATATAAAAATGTTCAATTGGATATGTATATCTTCAAAAGGACATGAAATAGGCTCCAGTGACACGAGGAGGCCGCTGGAGGCCTCCGAAGTGTCAAGGTAATAAAATATATGGCTATTTTTCAAGTGATTCTAGGGCTATCCTGGAACAACTGGAGACAAAGGTATATTTTTAGACATTTCTTCGCGCGTACGCGTACGCGCGCGTATAATTATAATAATTATAATAATAATATAATCAAATAAAATATAAATTACATTTGCAAAGCTTTAGCTTTGCAAAAATTCTATAATCAAGAAAATAATTATTATTATATATTTAATAATAAATAATATATTTTATAACGCGCGTACGGGTACGCGCGTGTGCACGTGTACACGTGCACGTGATAAGTTATTTCTAGATGTCTTTAGATATGTTTGAACCAAAGGATTGATATTTTATATGTCTTTGATATTGAAACATACCAGAATCGTTCTAGAGTTATTTAGGGATGTTTCAAAGACATATTTATGTTGCTTGGCTGCGCCAAGCAAGTCACGGCGCAGCCGTGACAAATGAATTATCTAGTGTTGTTTCAAAGGATAAGATGAAGTTGTTTCTTGATGTTTAACTTTGTTATTTAACCGAAGTTTCAGAGGCGAGCTTCGCTCGCTTGTCGAGCAAGCTCGACAAATTAATCATTCTTTTGATTACTTAGATTTGATGAAGATGCTTGTTCAGGAAGATTCTTCATGTACATGGAATGAAAGGAGCTTGCTCCTTGAATGAAGTGTACATTAATATATCTAACATGAGAAACAAAAATGTAAACCGTGGTTTGAAAAAAAAATCACTTTTTTTTTGAAAAAGTTTCTTAGTTGAGCATTTTACGGAGTAAATAAGTTTTGAATTTGAAAAGGAAATGAATATGGAAAAAATAAAAAATCTAAATTTGACTGAAGCTGATTGGCTGAAATTGCATGATTTCAATAAGCAAATAGCAAAACGAATCCAAATGAGATTACCATGTGATTGGTACTTGACTTTGGATGAAATCGAAGGAGCAGTATATGATGTGTTTATCAAGCTGTTGAACAACTATGAACCAGGAGCAATGTCAGCAACATCTTATTGCTATCAATTTGGAGAAAAATGGGCATATCTAAATTTGATTAGAGAATACCGTAAGCTGAAATCTCAAGAAACACTTGATGCATTGTATGGTGAAGACAAAGACGATGATGAACCTTGCCGGCATATCTATGGAGAAGCTGAAGTTAAACCTTTGTCGGTTGATGAACGAGAATCACTTTAGGACAAGCTTGAAGTAAGCGAACTGATGTAGAAGATGCCTAAGCTTGATAAGATGATTGCGGAAATGCTCATGGAAGGAAAATCATATAGAGAGATTGCTGAAGAAATCGGTATATCAGCAATGGCTTGCTAGAAACGGATGAAGAAGTATGGGAAGTGATGTTAAATCATTCCCAATATATCTCTAGATTGCGCCTGATGTTTCCGAGCATCAGGCTTATATGTTTATATAGGTTTTGCACAAACATATCTAGAACATGTCAGGCATATATGATTGCTCTTGGTTTCTTGCCAATTTCCAAAAGCTGTTTTGATTGTTCAAGGATTGCCTACAACAAATTTACCTTCTCTTGGTCAAGAGTGTTTACGACTTCAATCGGAACTTCCTTTATGACTTCCTTCTCTATTATTTTTTCAACAGGCACTTTAACTTCTTTGACGACTTCAACAGGTACTTCCTTCTCTATTATTTTTTCAACAGGCACTTTAACTTCTTTGACGACTTCCTTTTCGACTATTTTTTCTACAGGTACTTTGACTTCTTTGATGACTTCTTTTTCGACAACGTTATTTACGATTTTAATCTATTTAGGATATACGTTTACTGCTTCCTATCCATATACTTTGTCTTCATAATCATATGTCCGTGTTTGACATCCACGTAGTTCATCCTTGAGGCAAGCTATTTTTGACGTAAATGGATTTGAGAACCCGCATTTGCTATTGTCAATGTAGCATAGCTCATTAAAACGTCTAAACAATTCATCTGCATCCCAGCAACCTTCAGCTTCAACCAAGATTGCAGTATATGTTAAATCAGAGTTTATTAGCGCGTTGTGAAATCTGTTTAGTCTGTCATGGTCCATAGCTAGCCGTACTTACATTCAAAAAAAAAAAAAATCACCCATCAGAAGATGAGTGATTTTCTATTTTTCAAATTTTACTTTTTAATGATTTTTATAGTTTTAACAGCTCTCATGATTGTTGAAATCATGAGGTTTTGTTCAAACACTTTCATCCATTTATTTGAATAGTAGAAGTACACATCATTATCATTCTCATTTTCTATTCTTTTTGTGTAATTTGCAAGTTTATCCTTATTACGATTATAATACCGTTTCAATTCATAATATCCATTGTTGTATGCAATATAGAGCATCTGCATTCTATAAGACAACATATGGTTTTTATAAAGCTTATCAACAATCATAATCATATCAGAGAAACTAATTTTTTCTCCATACTTATTGCCATATTCCCTATAAAACTCATACTCAAGTATTGCCTTTATTGCATTTTTCATACTATTCTTCTTATTCATTCCTTTATTCCTTTATTATTTTTAATGAACTAAAAACAAATAATCTCTTATTATTTTAATTTTTAATTCACATCCCCAATCATAACAACGTTTTTCTGTTTTGTTAGTTCATCAAAAAAAAATCATTTCGTTGCATTTTTTCTCTCACTTGCGCATTTTTCGGAGTAAATAAAATCATACGAACAACAAAGGACACACACAATGACATACGAAACAAAATAGAAACGCATAGAAGAGATTATGGAGCTTGTCTTGAAACAAGACATTGACTTTACACCAAAGTTTGAACAGCTTACACTTCTACATAAAATGAAACATTTTATTGAAGCTACAAAGGAGGAAGACACACTATGAAAAAGACAAACAAAGAAACAACATATGACCAGCTGCTTGAAGCTTGCATGACACAATGCGCAACTATAAAACAGATTCTTGATGACCTATAGACATTGATAAATCTGCATAAAAAAGTAAATAAAGACAAGAGAGGAAAATGATATGACACGCACATAGCAATATGATAGAGACACTTAGATTGAGAAGCTAGCAGCAGAGTTTCTTGATGCAAACTTCTATCCAATGTTTGATGGCAAAGCAGATGTCACAAGATACACTGACACTTACCACTAGTTTGGTGGCATAGACATCAGCATCAACTCAACAAACTTTGACGAGAAATGCAAAGTCAAAGGCTGCCTGAACAAAGTACTTGAATTCGTTGGCCTTGAATGCTCATTGAACAACAGGGCTGACTGCATACAAGATGGCTGGTTCATGAATAAAAACCTTTCGACTGACTATTATGCAATAATCGGATTGTCAGCTACGGTTAATGATGATTCATAGCTTACATCAGTAGAATAGATAACAGCAGCAGATGTACTTTGGTTGAAGAAGCAAGACATCGTTGATTATGTGGAAAGCTATGGTGGTTTTTATGGGAACATGACTATGGCCAAGCTTAAAGAAGATGCATATGAGTTGAGACGTGATGGTGACAACCATATGATTGATATATTTGGACAAAGCATATTGGACAATGATGGTAAAGCAAGACATCACTATCCACACCGGAAGTACTGGCTCACTTACTCAACTAAGATGAAGGAAAAGCCTGTGAACCTTGTCATTCCAAGGAAGACATTGGAATCACTCAAGAATTCACGACACTTCATTGTGACAAAAAATAACGTAAAGAGAGGATGACAATATGGATAAAGAAGAGATTGAATTTGCTATGCAGAAAATAGTAAAAGAATCACAAGCATTTGAAGAAGCTCCTTCATATGCACTTGCATTGGAGCTTGATAAAGACTTGTCTATACTTCGGTATATAATCGGCGAACAGAACTTCTTAGGGCTGCATTATTTCCGGCGTATACATGAAGAAGCAATCAAGTTCATTGATGTTGAACAGAAGAAAAGAATAGAAGAAGTAAATAGCCATAACAACTAAAGGAAACAACAAATGAACATAGAAAAATTCAATGAACTAGTCAAGACTATAAATGATAACATTGGTATGTTAAACTACTTTATGATGCCAGATGGGAAATTATATCTCGTCGCTGAAACTAGAGATGGTGAAAAACATTACGTAAAAGTTTGGGACAACATACAGACACATGATGCAGTAATCGAGAAAAGAATGGAGAATGCAAATGAAATCTAAGAAGACACCATATCTGACTTCAGCATAGCTGGCTGAAGCTCTTGAAGAAAGCTAGAAGCTTGGATAGCCAACAGAAAAGGTATGCAAATATTTTAGATTGATTGCATAGCATCTATTGGGAGATTCACGCTATAGGAACTATGATGCAGACATGCATGAAGACATGACATCAGCAGCATTAGTCAAATGCATAAAGAACATCAAGAACTACAAGACACAATATGCATATTGCTGTTTCAACTATTTTACACGTGTTGTTGAACATGCATTTTGGGAAGTACTAGGGAAACATTATAAGCATTTGAACACCGTGAGACAATTGACTCTAGACTTTGCGGATATGCTTGAATCTGTGAATGCTGACATGGCATAGCAGGTGCGTGAAGCTTAGATGAATGTCGAACATAACAAAGACAAAACAAGAAGAGGATAAACAATAAATGCCTAGCAGAAGACAGACAACAAAAGACAACACGCAATAAAAAACTTCTGCTAGGCATATATACTTTACTCCATTATGATGTAAGTAAAAATCTAGAAACTTATTGACAGCTTTTACCCCCCCCTTATTTTTGAAAAATAAAGCTGCTGCTAAAGACTAGAGAGACAAAGGTCATCATCGGAAATCTAGAAATTATTGAATAATTGATATATGGCCAGATAGAGAATATATGCAGAAAGACGGTTGACGAATGCCGAGGCCAAGAGGCGGTTTGATGATAAACATGCAGCTATTGATGCATAGCTTGATGAAGCAATAGCCAATATAGACTGGGAGCGTAGAAACGAGGCAGAGACATCAATAGAGAAGTGGGTACAGACATATTGTTTAGGATTGCTCTTAGATGATGCGCCACCACCAAAAGGTCTTGAAGTCCTACAACAGATGAGTGATGCCATTGATGCTCACACAAACTATTTAATATGTATGCCACGCGGTCATGGCAAATCATCCTATTGTGAATGTGTGACACTTCATGCGCTTGCTACAGGCCTATAGAAATATGTTGTCATCATATCAAACAATGCCAGGGCAGCATCAGGTTTACTTCAAGACATTTGGCGGGTGATTGTAGAACCAGACACTCCATTTGCCCAGGACTATCCAAGCCTTTGTTTTCCGTTTCAAGTATGCAACGGTTCATATAGAAGACGCCAACTCTATAGAGGCCAATCAACCGAAATTTAGAAGACTGCAAACAACATAACATTTGCTAGACTACAATACGATAACGGGAATGAAATGCCTACATCATCATCCACAGTTACAGTTAGAGGCATTTCAGGAGGTTTGAGAGGTATGAAACATGGTACACTTAGGCCAACATGCATCCTCTTGGACGACCTCTAGACATCGGAAACCGCTGAAAGCCCGGAACAGGTTGAAAAACTATTGTCACTGATTCGTAAAGACATTATGAACTTAGGTGGCAAAGAGAGATTGTCTATACTTCAGACTGCTACACCAATATGTCCTGATGATTTAGTCGAAAAGTTGAAGAATGACATAAGCTGGAAGACAACCATTTTCAAAGCTATCGAGAAGTTCCCAGATGACCTAAAGAAGAAGGATTCTCTTTGGTCATAGTACTTCAAGCTATTTGATGCTGAGCAGATAACAGGTTCAGGACATAAGGAAAGTCTGGAGTTCTATAAACAACATCAAGCATAGATGGACGAAGGATGTGAAGTGTTCAACCCTTATAGGTTCTCGCCAAAGGATGGCCATATATCAGCCATCTAGAAATTGCTTGAGATTCAACACATTATTGGCAATGCTGCATTTTAGTCAGAATATCAGATGTCACCTGTAAAGCATTCATACTCTATTGACATAACGCCAAGCAAAGTTGTAGCAAAAATCAGCAAGGACAAACTTCTTGAAGTACCAGATGGACATGTCTTTGTCGCTGGGGCTATTGACCTCAACACATCTTATGCAGCTACATCTATATTGATGGCATTCAAGCCAGACACTACAGCATAGGTCATTTGGCATTAGACATTCGACATGAAGATTGACCAGAAGTTGCCTGAAGTAGCTTATAATGCCGCTGTACACAATAAGCTATTGTCTATCTGCCAACATATCAAAAGTTTGGGTGTGAAGATTGATGGACTGGCGATTGACGCTGGCGGTAGAAACTGGTCAGCAGTATGCAACTTCACAAAGGTTGCATCGAAGCAAGTTGGCATTCCATTATGCGCATTCTCTGGCCGTTCATCAAACATGTTCAACCCATATGTACGTTCAAGGCTACGTGATGCTATTGGCATGACAGTACTTTGTGGTGATGCATAGGAGCATGTCAAATCTGGAGCAGGCCAAAAATATGTCTTCTTCGATGCAGACTTCTACAAGGTTGCAGCTCAGAAAGCATTGCTATGTCCTATTGGTTCTGTTGGGTCCTGCAACATCTATTTTGGTGATGCTGAAGAGCATAGAGACTTTGCCATTCAAGTCTGCAATGAGAAGCTTATATCTATGCAGCATAAAGCAGGCAGAGACATATATCATTGGAAAAGTATGGAGCCACATGACTATCTCGACTGCATGAGCATGTCTTATGCTGTTGCTGCAAGCCAAGGCATAAATGGGTCAAATGTTGTGTAGACACCAACATAGCATAAAACCAAGGTGATGAAGAAACATCAACGTGTCAAACTTGTCTAAAGAATTGAGTAAGTAATAACAAGCATATGCAAATGACTATAACACAACAAAGAAAAGTACTCCAGCGGATTGCAGATGTCGAGAAAGACATTGAAGAGCTGAAGAAGGCTAGGGCAGATATAGCGAAGAACGGTTATGCCAGCGCAACGATGTCATCAGGTGGAGGAAGCAAAAGCTACACACACCTTGACATATCGAAAATCACTGAAGCAATATCAGCATTGACATCAGAGTTGAAGCAGCTAAAGGGTATGATTGTTGGTGGTAGTCAGCAATCATTATGGACGAATGTTCATGTGATTTACTCATGAGGTTTAAGATGTTCGGATTTGGCAAGAAAAAATCAATCGACTGGAAAGACTTGAGCGACAAGCAAAGAATAGATGTTGCAACCAAGATTGCTAAAAGTGTAAAGGCACTTCAAAGTGGACCACGCTATAAACTTGTCAGTGGAACGGATGAATGGCAACGTGAACGTGGCATAGTTGAGCATAGGAATGAAGATGAGATTTTCAACTCTTATGGTCGTGGTAAAGCATTGGACCTCGCAAGGAATGCTACACGAAATTCATCTACATTCAATGCTATCTTGAAGCAGCTTGACTTGAATGTGGTTGGTACTAAAGGCGGCAAAGCAATCTTCAACTTCAACAACGCTGACCCAATCAAAGCTGCATTCTCAAGATGGACAAGAGAAGCAGATTTCTTCGATGGCCTGCCATTCAACACACTTCTGAAACTCATCCTGAAGACATATGTACTTGGTGGTGACATGGTTCTCATGTTCGACGATGGACTGATTGAAGACTCTGGAAAGTTGGTTGTATATGAACCTGATGAAATTGGAAACACGACTGATGAAGCTATCAAGCGGCACTTTGGCAAATATGCTCATCAATCACTTGGACGTGTATACAATAGCAATGGCCGCTTTATCGGAGCTGTTGTAAGCCGTAGCCAAAGAGGAGCGGAAGTTTTTGACCCTAAGATGTCATACTTCCTTGCACGTGACCCTGATGAATCTTGGTTTGATTCATTTTGGTTGATGCCTCGAAATGTCTTTCGTGTAGCTCAAGGCAGAGGTGTTACGCCACTTACGTCTTCGCTTGCGACAATCATAGACCTTGAAGATTTATGTGGATTTGAGTTGGCAGCTGCAAAGAAGAATGCGCAGACATTGGCATAGGTCCTTCAAGATGCAAACAACTCTGAAGAAGATGCTGTTGAACCGTCCGCATTTGATTCTGACACAGACTTCTCTCAAATGACGGATGTAGAAGTTGAAGCTATAGTCAAGGCTGCACAAGAAGCGAATGTCCAATAGACAATGACATTGGACAAAGTGAATGCTGCTGGCGCAATCTATCAGGTGATGCCCGAAGGATATAAGATGGAGATTCTTGACCAGAAGCATCCGAACGCAAATATGCCTGACTTCATCAGATGGCTAGCCGGAAGAAGCGCAGCACCATTTGGTTTGTCACAGTAGTTTGCTACACTTCAGACTGATGGAGCATCATTCAGAGCAGAGCAGATTGTGACATGGCCAGCATTCTATGAAGCCCAGAAGTTCCTTGAGCAGATATGTGATTGGACAATCTACCGCTGGTCTCTATGGGCATAGAAGCGTGGCATAATCAATAGTGTACCGAATGATTTTGTCGCCCGCACATCTTGGTCATGGCCAACTATGGATGAGATTGACGAGAATGCACATCAGGATGCTGTGGAGAAGAAGCTACGCAACATGACTGGCTCTTATGCTGATGAATTAGGAAGCGATTGGAAAGAAAAGCTGACAGCAATCAAGGAAGAGATTGATTGGTTCAAGTAGAACAATCTTCCACATCCAGCATTTGGGATGGTAAGTGGAGGAGAGAGAACAGGCGTTGATGAGACATCTGACGGTGAACAAGTTTAACAAGGAATTACGAAATGAAAATATACAATCTAAACATTGACACAAGTAAACCAATAAGGCAGGTTTTGAGCGTACCAACCAACACTGAAAAGTATGGAATAGTCGTGAAGGTGACCGCGGGTGATATGAATGTTGCAAATCCAGTTTGTCAACTTATTGATGGAGCAAACACATTGGTTCCGAAGAAACTTGATGATGGTTCATTCTTGTTTGAAATGTCATCTGGTAGCACACCAAGTATACATGATGTTATTTTTCATGTTGTCAATATGGATGAAGTTGATTTTGGTGATGGTGTAGCTAATTTTTTTGTTCCATATGGCTCACATGTAAATAATACAAAACTACGTCGTATAACATAGAATGGAAATATTGTTTGGTACCAATATCTATCAGATAATGGAGAAGATTATCTCGCATATAGTGATAATGATAAAATTATATTTACCGCTCCGACAGAAATAGGTCATACTGTTACAATAAGAGATGAGCGCGGCCGCATAAAAAGTAAATGGGAAGCAATTGCTACAGTTCCAGCCGGTTCATATTATCCAAGACAACTAACTAAAATCATTTTCCCTAAACTATTTCTACGTCCAGCAGATTGCAATGTGTCTGTAACACTTAGAGAAGTACGTAATGCTGTACCAGACGGTGAAAAGAATGACACTATTGAAAATATAACATTGGATGGAGTTTCATATGCTCCAACAACATTGTCTGTTGATGGTGTGGAATATAAGGTACTTGCATCTATTGTAACAAATGAAGGTGAGTAAGTAATATCACGATGAAAACATTTCTCATAGCGGGTTCAATTGTTGATACAGACGCGGACAGGGAGACATTTGAGGATGTCACCCCTGTCCAGATAAATACATTCTTGAATAAGCTTGAACCGAACGAAGCCGCTGTGTTTGAAATCACTTCTTATGGTGGTTCTGTTTCGGCTGGCATAGCTATCTGCAACTTGATAAAGAAAGCATCGGCTGAAGGCCATAAGACTACAGCACACGTGATTGGAATTGCCGCATCAATGGCATCTGCAATTGCATGCGCTTGTGATGAACTACAGATTGATGCAAATGCATTCCTCATGGTACATAACCCATGGACAATCACGATGGGTAATGCCAATGATATGCGCAAAGAGGCAGAAGTCTTAGACCAATATCGTGATGCACTTCTTGCAATCTATAGAACTAAGTTCGATGTTGGTGATGAAACTATAAAAGCAATGCTTGATTCAGAGACATGGATTATTGGCGATGCAGCTTCATTCTTCGGCCTCAAAGCAGAAGTCATACCAACAGAAGAACCACTAAGAATTGCGGCATCATTGAAGATGCCAAAGTTCATGCATACACCAAAAGCACTTAAGGAAATTATCATGGAAAAAGAAGAGATGCTCAAGAATGAGCAAGAAGAGTTGAAGCAAGCCAACGACGAAGTGAAGAATGAAGACACTGAAGCAAGTTCAGTGGAGGTCGTTGAAGAGAAGGCTGAAGAGACAAAGGTAGAAGAGCCTGTTGTTGAAGAGCCAAAAGAAGAAGAAGTGAAAGAAGACGCAGTAGTCGAAGAGACTGTACCAAAGGCTGAAGTTGAAAAGCGAGTCTCTGGCATGCAGTCCGCAATGGCTAAGCAGATGGACGCTATGAAGAAGGACTACGAAGCAAAGATTGAAGATTTCAAAGTTCAGATGAAAGCTAAAGATGAGGAATTAGCTAAAGCAAAAGCAGAAGCTATCAGCCTTACCGAGAAGCTTGAAAAATCCACTAAAGAATTGTCAGACATGACATCAGCTTTTAAGGAGAAGAAGAACGCGCTTGATGCTCTGAACGCAGGCGTAAACACACCGAATGAGACAACCGATTGGAAGTCTCTGAAGGGTAAAGAGTTCTTCGACTGGTATAAGAAGACTCACTAATCATTAAACTCAAATAAAGAAAGAAGAATCAAAATGGCATTCTCCGATTTAGCACTAAAGGCCGCTAGCGAATCTGCTATCATGGCCGCTCACAAGAACATCGCTAAGCTCTCACTTTTCGCAAAGAACTTCAGCGAACTCAATGGTCAGCCTGGCAAGTCTATCGCTGTTCCAGTATATAACCTGTCAGCTGCTGCTGCATTCGATGCAGTGAACAACAACTATTGCACCAGCTCAAACGAGATTGGTGGCGAGCTCATCACTCTTGACCAGCACCTCGTCAAGTCCGTCTCTATCACTGATGTTGAAGAGGCTGAGACTGGCATCCGTTGGGCAAGCGACACTGCTGCTGCTCTTGCTGATACTCTTACTCGTGGCGTAAATTCTTATGTGTTCGGGCTCATCAATGCAACAAACGTGACACTCTCTGCCGACACCCCAGCTACAAAGTCTGCTGTTGCTGGTCTCTATGCAATCGCCGAGCAGAATGATATCCCTGTTGACCGTTGCGTTGTCGCTCTTGCTCCAACATAGTTCGCAACAGTACTTGGCCAGCTCGATGCAAATGTGTATGGTGGTTCCGAAGCTATCCGCCTTGGCATCATTCCAGGTCTCTACGGATTCAAGGGATTTGTCTGCACAAGCAACCTTCCAGAAGGTACAAACGGCGCAATCATCTGTGATTCCGCAATTGGTGTGGCATCTCGCTATCTATATCCCGGCACAGAGGGCGCATATCCAGAGGCTTGGTCTGCTACAGATGAAGATGGTTTCACCATCGGCTATCGTAGATTCATGGACCTCTGCACCGGCACCAACAAGTTTGCTGCTGATGTCCTCTTCGGCGCGAAGATTCTTCAGCCTTCCAAGATTGTCCGCTTGGTATAATCTTAAGGTTGGAAGATTCCAAAAAACTTGGCCGCTCATTGAGCGGCCTTTTTTGTTGTAAGTATATATGATGAAATCATTGTTTGAAAATAACAATAAAGCTTTTGAACCATTCTTTGACACACCTATTGCTGTTAAAGGTGTACGTGTAAACGGGAATAGAGTTGCTGGAAACTTTATGGCATGTGTGTTCGATAATGGATTTGCAACACCATTTATTGAAGCAGATGCCGACACGACTATACGTACATTTTCAATCTCAATTAATGCCGGTGATTGGCTTGAAAATAAACCACCACAGATTGGTGATGAGATTTTTATAACGAAACCTGATGATTGTACACCAAACCTTCCAACAATGAAATTAGCTGTTTCACATATTGACTAGCTCATTGGTGACACTTGGATTTTGACAGCGAAGGAGATTTAATTATGGTTTAGTCATCAGTAAAAATAGACTATGAAGGTAAGCCACTTAGTGTTATTACAAATCTTATAAATAAGCGTGTGGAGTTTTTGAATGAGTCTATCAAAGATGCAGTGACTGCAACAACAATACTTATACTTAAATCACTCCGCGCTGACACAAAGATTGCTCCTAAAAAAGCAAAGCCTGCATCATATAAAATAACAGATACAGGATATGTTGGTGGTTGGGAAAGAGTTGGTGGTAAGTTTCATCGTGTAGTTCGTACATCTTCAGCAAGACTTGCACCAAAAGTTTCAAATATATTTCCTGTGAATAACGCTGGTCAGCATTATGAAAAAGGCGAAATCGTTAAAGTCTATAAAATTGAGCCTATAAATGACTCAACTATGTCATGGGAGAAAACAAAACATAAAGGATGTTGGTATATATTTGCATAGTCTGAAAAGGTTGCTAGAGCTTTTGCTGAAAAACATATGACGAGACGTATAAAATCATATCGTGGTCTTGCTCGTACAACACTTGGTTTTGCTATGGCTGCTGTCTCAACAAAAGGAACATTTGCAGCAGATGTAAAATCAAATAAATCATTGATGGCTGCGAAAGCAGCAGCTGATGTATATAAAAATGAATCAATGAGTGACAACTACACAATAACAGTACTTGATATATTGAACTATTCTAAAAATGCATTGAAGAGTGGTATAGATGGTGTGTAGAGAGCAATGATGAAAGCTGCAAATTCAATAGCTGGAAGACTATCAAAAATAGCAACATCTAAACTCAACTATCCACCAATTCAAACACCATTCCCTGAAGTGAAAGGCTGATATGCTTACAGAACGTGAAATAGAAAATAAACTCAAAGCAAACTTTGCTGCATTATATAAAAATTCATCATATGCACCACGTATGATTGGCGTATGGGATGTTGCTTAGGTTGGTGAAGTAAAAGGATTAGGAGATGCAAATCAAAGTGTACTAGCAGTAAATGTTGGTATAAGACAATATGCAAGCTTTTGTGAGCCACAAGCTGATTTTTAGTGTGTAGCATTTCTATCTGTTCGTCGTGAAGCAGCACCAACTGGAGCAGCATTAGCAGATTTAATAGAACCACTTATGAATCTTATACATATTTGGAATGCTGATTGCGATTAGATGTGTAATGATTTGACAACAGACACTTTTAACCCGGGTGGGTTTCAATTGACTGGAGGTAGTCTTGAGCAAAATGAAGACTGCTGGACGGTTAACATTAACTTCATTCTTCGTGGCATAGTCAATGTTATGAAGAACAACTAAACAATAACATCGGAGACATAATATGTCATTCAAAAGTAAGATTGATTTTTGCGGCTTGGCAAATGGCACAACCATTATGCTGAAATCACATGATGAAGGCCGTTCAAGTTCAAATGCAACATGCGCGAATGATGAAGGTGACATCATTGATGCAACTGTTTTTGGTCATGTAATTGACCCATCAAACGAGTATGCACTAAAAAGTGATATACCATCACTTTCAATTGTTTTGGGTGGAATAAACACTGTGACACTTGATGGTGAAGAAAAATATTTCATGCTGAAGACTGTCAGCATTGGTACATCAAATTCAGGTGAAGTTTCATTGGATGCTACAGCTGAATAGGTGCCAAATGCTACACCAGCTCGCACATATACGATTGTAGTCAATAATTTGAAGCAGCGTAATAAGGCTCAAATTCTCAATTCACTATTTTCATTGAGTGGTGATAATGTCCATCTATAGAGCGCAAATTATGCATTCTCTGTTGATTCAACAATAACAACTGTTGATGGCGAACGTGTGACTTGGGATTGCTACAATGGAAAGATTGTTGTTAGCATAGATGTTAAAGAAGCTGGTACAGCAATACCAACAATCACTCCAGGTTCAAGCCAAGCATATGTGACTATCCTTGATGGTGACCCGTCTGAAACTCGTCCTGATAGTGACTATGCAAGTGTGACTGCACAGATTACACAATATTTGACAGCTGATGCATCATAAAAGGTGGTGACATAGCATGTTGTCAAAGACAGCTGAAGCTGACATTGAAGAAATGTGGGAAAAGGGATTAAAACCCACAGTAGGTGATATTGTCAGGTTGAATGCTCTTGGTATAAAACTTGAAAGATGCATGAAACCTGACACTAGCATCTTTAATCTTAGACGCTGCGCATTTCTTGGTGATGGTGCAGCACGTATATGCTTTATGCAACCAACTATAGCACATGACATATGGCGAGATACGGTTGAACAGATAATTGACTTTGATGATTCGCATACATCAATTGCGACTGATGCATATATCTGCGCAACACCATATGAGAAATTACCAGAACCAACAGATTATGATGCTGTAAAAAATACAATATCAACATTTTTGAAGTCTTTATATCCATACACAATAAATTAGATTACAGCAGCTATACTTTACTGCACACATGGCACAGACTGGATAACAGATGAATATGCACCACCAAATCCAAACACAACTGATGATGGATATGATGATTTTGATTCTGTTTCACTTGGAATAATGTTGGGTGGTATAGCAACAGGAATTGGGTTATCATTGAATGAAGCAAAAACATTGACACGTTCATAGATGATGAGTATGATTAACCGACATATGAAATATGAAGGCGGAGTTGATAAGAAAAGACTGAAATCAGAACTTGAAAATGACTATCTTCGCACTCTCGATGAAATAACAGCAAATCTAAAGTAGAAACAAGAGGCAGCAAATGGCAAATGAGAAAATACATTTTACAGTTGATGGAAAGAACAACACAAAAAAATTGTTCACTGAAATTAATGGTGATGTTAAAAAGTTTCAAAGTTCATCACGAGATGTTTTTGGCACAATAAAAGATGTAGCATCAGAAGCTGCTGGAACGATTGATGGAAAACTAGGTGGAGCACTATAGAATATATCAGGTGTTCTTTCTAAAATGGGTAAAGGTGGTTTGATTGGTGCTGTTGCAATAGCTACAACAGCTGCATTAGGCGTTATAATTAAAGCATATAATGAACATAAAAAAGCCGTTGAAGACCATCTTGAACTGATGCGAAGAATGAGTGAAGGACAACAAAACCTTATAGATATTCAACTTGCAGCTAAAGAAGCGGCAGAACAAGGCCAATTAGATGTTATTGCTGAAAAAGCAAATGAAGCTGTTAAACAAGTTGAACGACTTTCATCTGCAATGAAGGCTCTTGCATCAAGTGAAGATGCTGCAATGGGGGCGAATTTTAATCTGCATATAGCAAAAATAAATGAAGAATTTTCAAAGGCACTCAATGAAGCATCTGAAGAGTTGAAACCGGTAGTTGAGGCTGAAAAGAATCTTGCCATAGCATTAAAAAGGCAAGAAGATGCTCGAACTTAGTCTTAGATGGCTATTGACCGTGAAAAAACTGCGCTCGTTGATGTTGAAGAAAAAATCGCTCTTTAGAAAGCGGCGATTGAAGCTGAAACAAAAGCTGGACATGACACAACAGCTGCATATGAAAGACTAAATGAACTTCAAATGGAGCGTTCAACTGTTGTCAATCGGTTGAATGCTGCTGAAACAAATGCTGAAGTTTCAGCAATTGAACATCAAAATGCAGTTAACGATGCAACAGCAACCCTCAATAGGGCTAATTAGACTTGGGAAGAACTATGTGAATCAAACGAACGCATTATTGCTGCTCAAGATTCTATTGCTGAAATTGATGAAAAGCTTAAGGTACTTAAAGACTAGGAATATAATACGAAAAAAACAGCGGATGGTGCATTGAAGAAAAATACAGCTGACATAAAGGAAGCATCTAAAGACTTATCACACTCTTAGAATTTGAATAGTGATGTTGATAAGGGTGTTGTGGCATATAACTCTCTACACAACCTTTCACCAAAAAAATTTAAGTACGATTTGGATGGAAAACTACATAATGCAACGGATGCTGCAAAAGCAAAAAGAGCATATGATAGATAGGTTGCAAAGGATGAAAAAAGACGTAACAGAAATCTTCAGTCGATGAAAAATAAGGCTGACGAGGCGATGAAAACTCCAGAGAGTAAACGTAGTGATGCGCAGAAGAAAGATATAGAGGACTATAAGAATGCCGATGAATATTATAATGGTGAGAAACGCGCGAAAAATAAACTTGAACAACTACAATAGGAACGTGAACAGTTATAGGCTCAACTTCAAGATGATGTAAGTAATATAAGACAATAGGTTGAAAACCTTGAATCAATAAAAACTTCACTTGAACAATAGGGTCTTAAATGAGAGGTTATTATGGCATTAAATTTATATGGTGAAACAAACTACGAACTTATTGAACCACTCTCATTTTCATATAATAGAACGGTGGCAATTTAGGCATATTCTGAAACGGCTGATTTAGTTTCACAGTATAGATATACACGAAAAGCTACAAAGACCTATAAGTTCAAAGGGTTGTCAGAAAAAGCATTGTCAGCATGTCTCACAGCAAAGACAATATAGTACACCAGACGATTTATGGAGTGGCGGTTTTATGCTTAGTACTGGCGTAATCCATATGAGTTGTATAAATCTCCAACACCAAGATTGTCTCCACCACCATATACAGATTTGGTTGCAACATTCAATGTTAGTCGAGGAGCTGCACCAGTATATGATTTGCAAATAACAGTGAATGAGACTGTTGCTATATATGACACTGAAAATTATGAACCAACAACATTGAGTGGTGTACAACATATTGAAACTCTTATATCAACAAAAACTCCTTATACCGGACCAAGACCATTATGGGTTAGCTATCAAGGTGATGCATATTATAAATCATATGCATATGAGTTTAACTATGATGAAAATCTAAGTGGAGATATAATTGTACCATGATTGGCAATGTTCCATCACCATGCCCAACATTACGTGAAGGCTTAGCTATTGGCGCAAATGAACATAGAGGGTTCATAAACGTCTGGAATTGGATTGTAGATATTTTTCGCAATGTAAAAGATAATCTTGTCATAGGCGTTAATGGCAGACAAGGCGATATATCTATTGTTGCCGGTTCTGGCATTGATGTAGTAGCATCTGGCAACACAATAACAATAGGTCTTGGAAGTGGGAATAGTGTAGATGAAGACAACTAGGATGACACAAGTGAAAATGGTGGTGGAGCAGAAGATTAGGGAGAGATATGGCAGAATGCTGAACCAAGTGAAACAAGTGGTGGAGAATTGTCATATAATGGTGGCATGTTTGCATGGGATTCTTCTTCTGCTACAATAGGACCTGGTGGTGTGATGATTGGTAGGCAGTGGGTAAATGCTGGTGGGACTGGCTCAGGTAAAGATGATGGATTATATCAAGTTGTATGCACTGTAGATTCCAGTGGTTCATATAGCTGCTAGGTTGTCTCTGGCGTTTCATTAGGTCAAGCTCCAACATCTACATAGTGTTGGATTCCAATTTATGAAATTTCTGAAGGGAAGATTGCTACGGACTACAGAGGCGCATTTGTTGTACCAGCATTCGATTGATTATGCTCAACTCCGCATCAGATTATGATTTCGTGGATGTCTCAAACAGTGGGTCATTCATACGTGGTAGACCTTTGCCGGTAAGATATACATCTTCATCTTCATCTGGCATTGCAATATGCGCATATGAAGACTATCTATATTTGCTTGAGGCGTACAATGAGAGGTTGAATCTTGAACAAGATGGTTAGAATAATGTTCAGCCGGCCTCATAGATTGTTCCAGCCAGCGCAGTGAATGCTACACGATGGACAATAACGGTTGGACAGATTGGTTCATTTGGTACAACATTGTTCATCAACAAAAACTCATCATATCCGACGACATTAGCATAGCTCCCAACACCTAATTCAAGCGCTGCTGCCGCAATATAGAATATGGGAATTACTTTGTATGGTCAGGACTCTATACGTAGCAAATCACTACGGAATCTTGATAGCTGGTGTAGAAAATTCTATGACTACCACCAGCTTACAAGAGGTGTAAAAAATATGACTGGCATTGCGGCCAATGGGTTGTTCACAAACTTCACAGGAACAACCACACGGCGATTGTATAGAGGTGATGATGAAACATCTGACACAACAGAAACATTCAACTTCAGTGGAAACATTGAAGGTTGGAGCTATTATTATGCAACAACATCAAACACTGAAACAATATACACACCGCATATAACAAAAATGTCTACGTTGAAAATGCCATATGCAAAATCTGCGACAATGCTTGTACGCGGTAGTCTTATGGTCAATGGTACATATATCGCGGCATATAGCTATCCTGTTGAAATGGATGTTTCAGACGGGAACATATCAATGAGTAGTTTGACTTGGGTGTAGGATATAACAAGCAGCATTTTACAGAAACATGGGTATGAATATATAACAGACTTTAAAGGTAAAGCATCTTTACCAGAGACAAATAGCACAATAGTTGTAGCGGTTGGTGATGGATATTTGATTGTTGATTTTGATTTCCCTGCGGATTATAACTCTTGGAACTGGCAACCATCATGATGTAAGTATATCTTGAACAACCTATGCCTGCTATTGCTGGCTGAAATGGAGAAACAAAATGATAGCAACTGTTGATATAAGCGTTCAAGCGGCAAATCCTTCAATGCCACTTTTTCCAATGCGCGCTTTTGAAGGAAGCCCATCAAGCATTCGTATAAGAAACATGCCGAAGCGTATAGGTGATTGGGTCATAGACAAAGTATATTTCGCTGTAACATATCCTGACAACACAACTTAGACTATTGAATGCAAACTTGTTGGTGGCGTATATGTCGGAACAACCACTGGATGTGACACTATAGGCAATGTGAAGAACGGATATTCAATTTTCGCTGACGGTAAAGACGAGAATGGAAATGCCGTCACGAACTATTGCTTGGGCAAAGGCGATGTGCAGATTCTTGATGCGCGTGGCATAACTCAGCCGCTTCAGAACACTACATTTGTCCAGATTCTTTCAGCACATCCAGTAACACCAAACGATGGTGACATGTGGTATGAAAACGACGCATGGTTTGTTTGGCAGAACGGCCAAGCGCTTCCGCTTGGTGATGATTCATCAATAATCGGGAATCTCACTGAACGCGTAGATGAATTGTCCACT